>Ga0316197_10000952_pt1 | contig 20577 bp, 14 predicted proteins | sample OudBiesiAoxic_MG_FD_204939 | JGI IMG/M metagenome (GOLD analysis project Ga0316197, IMG submission 204939) | Coastal sediment microbial communities from Oude Bieten Haven, Netherlands - site A oxic | ecosystem: Environmental > Aquatic > Marine > Coastal > Sediment | place: Netherlands... | reverse complement strand
TCAAGGTTCCCCGGAGCTGGTACATCGGCTCCGAAGGACTGATGTCCTTCATTGAGTACAACGATCTCGACGAGGTGCTGCAACAGAAATACCGGGAGATCTCCCAGGTCCGGCGCGAGTATCCCAACATCATCCAGCTCTTCAAGAATTCGCGCTTTCCCCCCGAGATCGTCAAGGGTGTGTCAATGATCCTTGACGAAGTCGGCGACACACCGCTCATCGTGCGTTCGTCCAGCCTTCTCGAGGATCGCATGGGCAGCGCTTTTTCGGGCAAGTACCGCAGCCTCTTTCTCGCGAACCGTGGCGGCAAGCGGGAACGGATGGCAGCGATCCTCGATGCCATGACCGAGGTCTACGCTTCGGTCTTCGGTCCGGACCCCATCGCCTACCGGAGGGAGCGTGATCTGCTCGACTTCCACGAAGAGATGGCGATCCTCATCCAGGAGGTCGTCGGCACCCGGCTCGGCGACTTTTTCTTGCCGGCGGTAGCCGGCGTTGCTTTTTCCAACAACGAGTTCCGTTGGTCACCGAGGATCAAACGATCGGATGGTCTCATCCGTCTGGTTCCAGGGTTGGGAACCCGCGCTGTGGATCGGGTCGGCGATGACTACCCGATCCTGTCCGTACCCGGTCAGCCCGGTCTCAGAGTCAACACCACCATTGACGAAGTCGTCCGGTACTCCCCTCGTTCAGTGGATGTCATCAACCTCGAGACCAATACCTTCGAGACTCATGAGATCGATGAGCTGATAAAGACCTACGGCTCGAAATATCCTGCGTTTGAGCAGGTCTTTTCGGTGCTCAAGGACGACGTGCTGCACAAACCGGTGGCGGTGCTCGTAGACCCCGAGAGGGACGAACTGGTTGCGGACCTTCGCGGGTTGATCGACTCGACCCCCTTCGTCAAACACGTCGGCAATATCCTAAGGATCCTCGAAGAGACCCTCGGGACCCCGGTGGATATCGAATTCGCACACGACGGAACCGATTTCTACCTGCTCCAGTGCCGGCCCCAGAGCTTTGCCGATGAGGACGCGCCCGCGCCCATTCCCAAGGACGTACCAATTGAGGACACCCTCTTCGCCGCCCACCGTTTCGTCTCCAACGGCTACGTGCCGGATATCACCCACGTCGTTTACGTCGACCCCGAGGGTTACGCGCAACTCAAAGACCGTGCCGATCTTCTGGCGGTTGCCGAAGCGGTGGGTAAGCTCAACAAGCTGTTGCCGAAACGTCAGTTCATTCTGATCGGGCCCGGGCGCTGGGGAAGCCGGGGAGATATCAAGCTCGGCGTCGGCGTGACCTACTCCGATATCAACAACACCGCAATGTTGGTTGAGGTCGCGCGCAAAACCGGCGATTACCTGCCGGATCTGAGCTTTGGCACCCATTTCTTCCAGGACCTCGTCGAAGCCGAGATCCGATACCTCCCGCTCTATCCGGATGGCGACGGTTTTCTCAACATGCGCCTGCTCCATGCTTCTCACAATCTCCTGACGGCGATGCTCCCGGAATACGAGCACCTCGCTCATGCCATTCGAGTCGTTGATGTACCGAGCTCCAGCGACGGCCGCATCCTCAGGGTTTTAATGAACTCGGAGCTCGATGAGGCCATTGCTCTCTTCGCCGAGGCCGGAGTACGCGACGACGCAGCCCGGTCCGATCGCGTCGTCCAGCCCCGCCAGCACTCCGAGAGCTACTGGCGCTGGCGCATGCAGATGTCGGAGAAGATTGCCTCCGAGATCGACCCCGAACGTTTCGCGGTCAAGGCCTTCTACATCATCGGTAGCACCAAGAACGCCAACGCGGGGCCGTCGAGCGACATCGATCTGCTGATCCATTTCCGCGGCAGCGAGAGCCAGCGGCGCGACCTCGAGATGTGGCTCGAGGGTTGGAGCCTGTGTCTGGGAGAGATCAACTACCTCCGCACGGGCTACGTCAATCCTGATCTGCTCGACGTCCACATCATCACCGACGAGGACATCGAGAAGCACACCAGTTTTGCAGCCAAGATCAACGCCGTTACCGACCCCGCGCTGGAACTCCCCCTTGGCAAACCATCGGAGTAGGTTCGCGTCCAGGTTGTTGGGGCCCATTCCGAAGCGCAACAGATTCAAGATACAAGATTCAAGATAAGGGCCGCCGACATACCCAGGAAACATGCCACACTCCCTCATCTTGCATCTTGGATCCTTGCGGGCCGTGGGCCATGCGTTTCGGTATCATTCCCAGGCGGGGTAATGCGTGGCGCATAGGTACACCAACCTGGATCCAACCCACCGGCCGCACGGACCGGGAGCGATTTTTCGTTGGGGCATCTTGGATCGGATGCTGGGCCGAAGTCGGCTACAACCCCCCGGCCCGCCCGCTCCCATCGTCGAACCTGACCTCGACCTCATTCGCGGCGAGACGACCGAGCCTAGGTTGGCCTGGCTCGGCCATGCCTCCTTCCTCGGATCCCTGGGTGGCCACCGATTTCTGATCGACCCGGTCTTCTCGCACCACGCTGGCTGGCTCTACCGTCGATACCTCCCTCCCCCGCTCACCATCGGCCAACTCCCCGAGCTCGAGGCCGTGATGGTGACCCACAACCACTACGATCATCTCGACGCTGAGTTGATTCGGGCGCTCCCGCGCGAGGTCGCCGTGGTCGTGCCCGTCGGAATGGGCCCGTGGATGCGACGGCGTGGCCGCAAGGGTGTGATCGAGCTCGAGTGGTGGCAACCGGCCGAGGTCGGAGGCCTCCACATAACTCTGGTTCCCGCATGCCATTGGTCTCGGCGGAGCGTCTTCGACACCAACCGCGTCCTCTGGGGCGGCTACGTCATCCAGGGTTACGGTCACTCGGTCTATCACTCGGGAGACACCGCCTGGTTCGAGGGATTTGGCGAGATCGGCCGGCGCTTCCCAGAGATCGATGCGGCGATGCTCCCGATCGGCGGCTATGAGCCGGCTTGGTTCATGGAGCACTACCACCTCAACCCGGAGCAAGCCGGACGCGCATTCCTCGAACTCGGCGCGCGACATTTCGTCCCCATGCACTGGGGGACATTTCAGCTGACCGACGAGCCGCTCTGCGAACCCATCGACCGCCTGCGTTCGTGGTGGCGGCAGAATGGGCCTGGCGATCCGCACCATCTGCATGATCTCGACGTTGGCGCGTCGTTCGTACTGGGTGCAACAGATGACTGACGGACAAAATCTTTTCAACGACGCGGCGGCCCTCGCCTTCCCCCGTTATCCGGGCACCGAGGGCGACGCCAGGGCCATCTCTTGGCTCGAGGGCCGTTTCCGGGACACAGGCCTCGAGACGACGTTGCAGTGGTTCACCTATGACCTCGGACCGGCCCAGTGCGCCCTCCGTGTGGTCCTGGTGGTGAGCGCCATGCTGGCGGCTGCAGCAGGAATTGTGACCACGCGTTCACCGTTGAGCGGGCTGATGCTCCTGGTAACAGCTCTTCTGCCCGGTGCGATTCTCCTCGCCTGGTCGCCTTGGCTCGAAAAGCTCTACCGCCGCGAGGGAGGGACCCGCACCGCCAACATCGTCGGCAGGCGCAGCGTAGCGAGCCCTCGTATGACCGTGATGTTGATGGCCCACCACGACAGCAAATCGCAAAGTCTCAGCTTTCCCTTCCGCATGGGTCTGACGATCATCGCGATTGCCGGTGCTTTTGTTTTGGCATCGCTGACATTTATCTCGATTTTCTCTGGAGATCTCCAAGGCCCAATCTGGTTGGCGCCAGCCGCCGGTGGTGCAGCCGCAGTGGCCGCCCTCTTTCTTTCGACCATGAGGAGCGGCAACCGATCCCCCGGCGGTGTCGACAACGCCGGTTCGGTGGCAATCGTCCTCGCGACGGCGGAACGCCTCATCGGCGAGCTCCCCGATGACATCGAACTGATCGTACTGTCGACCGGCGCCGAAGAGGACCACATGATCGGCGCCATGCGTTGGCTCGACACCAACGCGGAGTACCTCGTATCGCCGGCGTATTGCCTGAACCTCGATGGCGCCGGCCCACCAGGACGGGCGGTGCTCATCGAGCGCTACGGTTTCGGCCGGCGCTTTTCGGCTGAGATGTCCACCGCCGCCCGCCGTGCTTCGGATCGCCTCGGCATGAATCCACGAGGAATCGTCATGTTGCCAGGGATGGGCATCGACTCGATTCCGTTCGCCCACCGGAGCATCCCTTGTCTGACGCTTTCAAGCGGCTCTCTCGGCAGGGCCACCATGTCGGTCCACTCAGCCAATGACAAGGCGGAACACCTCGATCCCGACACCCTCGCTCAAATCGCCGACCTCGCCTTCGAAACCCTTGTTGAAATTGTCGCCACACAGTAACCCGCCACCCAAACAATCATTTTTTGAACCGCAAAGAACGCAAAGAGCGCAAAGAAGACCATTTGTGTCTGAGGTAAAAATGACTTTGCGACGGTCTTAGCGATCTTAGCGATCTTGGCGGTCTTGGCGGTTTTGGGCGGGTGGATTCAGGACGCTATAAAAGCTCGCGGGTGGCGGTGTCGAGGTCGTCGAGGTCGAAGCGGACGAGCGCCAGCTCGGGTCCGTCATGGGCGCCGGTGAAGGCGTGGGTGCGCCCGATCTTCTGTCGCCAATTTCCGGTCAGACGCGGCGATTCGTGGATGTGCCCGTGGAGCGTGAGCAGCGGTTGGCGATCTTCGATGAAGCGCTGGATGGCGATGCTCCCGACATTGAGATCGAGCGGCGCGTGATCGACGGTGTGTCCATCGAGCGCAGCCCGGTCGAGATCGGTCCGATACGGCGGCGAGTGGAAGAGGCACACCGTCGATTCGAGATCACGATCTTCGGTGAGGCGGACGAGATCGGCGGCGATGGTCCCAAAGCGAACCTCGTCGGGATCGACCGGCACGGTTCGTTGGCCCCGTTCCGGCGACACGCAGCCCGCATCGGTGAATCGGGACACGTCATAACGCTCCCAGTCCTTGAGCAGGAAAGGTGTCGGCGGCACGCAGGCATAGCCGACTACCGGGTATGAATCGAGACTCCCCCACCTCTCGTGCGCATAGGACCAGAGCCCCAATTTTTCACCTTCGATAAAAGCCTGCTCACTGATCCGGTCGTCATCGTTTCCGAGAATGATGAAAACTCGCGGCGTCGCCGCAGCGAGGTTTTCACGCAGCCCGCCGAAACGCGGTACCAGAACCTCCTCGATGAATCCTTCGCCACCCAATGGATTCGCCCACCGATGCGGCAAGAGGTCACCGCCAAGGAAAACAGCTCGCGGCTTTTCTTCCTCGATCGCAGCAAAGAGCGTGTTGTATCGATCGAGACTGCCGTGCATGTCGGAGACGAACAAACAGTGGCCGCTCATTATCGTCAGGGTCGGCGGACGAAAACTTTCAGCGTATCGCCCTTGATAGTGTGTTCTCGAAATTCCACTGCAGTATCCTCGAGATCCAAGACCACGTAGAGAGATTGGGGAGTCTCCTCCGGGTGGTGTCCAACTCGCACGCGTTCGACCTCAGCCGTCCCGACCTCGATCTCATTCGGCCGGTATAATGTCTCGATCCCCTGGATGCGGACCCATACCCGCGCGGGATCCTTGAGTCGAGACACCCGTACCGATTCCTGAGACAGATTGCCGTTGGCGCGGACCGTGACCACCGTTTCATCTGCGGAACGGCTTGCGGCTACCTGTAATACCCGGGTCGCGGGCCCAACCATCTCTTGGATTTGGGGTGATTCAGGCGCCGCTTCGGTGACGTCGACCGGTTTGCCGGCAGGCTCCTCCGCTGGTTTTTCGACGGCAACGACAGGGGGTTCGGATGCCGGGAGGTCTTCGACCACGACTGCGGGCTCGGGAAACGTCCCCCCCGGACCACGGTTCGTGATCCACCATACGACAGCTGCCGCAACCACCAGAACTACGACAACCGCGAGCAACGGTCTCAGCCGCAAATCTCCGGGCGCCTTGAGTTCTTCGCTCGGCTGCACCGTGATCTCGGGCAACACGCCATCCCCGGCAAAGACCGGCGTCGGATCCAGATCCTCGTCTTCAGGCATCAGACTGATCTCGAAATCCTGCTGTGAGAGCTCAGGAAATTTCGGTACCCGCAATTCCTCCTGAGTCTTGCCGACAGGTATCGTTGTGTCGGTGGTGAGGTCGACGTCATGTTTCTGGGCGACTTCGGACAACCAGTCGGGGAGAACACCGTCCGGCGTTTTATCCTCATCTCCGGTGGAACCGGGGATGAACTCCAGTTCGGGCAGAGGCACCTTTGTTTCGAGAGGATCGCTTGCCAGGGCGTCGGTCCCAATTTCTCCGGCATCGCTGACTCCCGGTCCGATTTCGAAGGGATCACCGCCTGTGGCAATGTGAAAATCGATCAGTTCGTCAACGATTTCGCGACCTTGATGCCCGAGCTCATCGAAGAGCAGCGCCATTCCAGACGGGTGGTCAGGCCCATCCTCCTCGTAACGGGCCCACGCTGCTACCGCCGTGCCCTCAACGAGAACGAAGCCGTCCGCCAACAGAAAGCGAAAACGCACAGGTGTGCCCTTGGGCAATGGGTCGTCAGTAGCAACAAAAAATCCTTCGTAGTTGAGCCTCGAAGCCATCACCTCACGGAACTGCCGCAGGGTATCGAACTCGAGGTCGATCGCCGTCAGATTGCCACCGGTCCCTGAAATCTGATCCGGATCGTGTGTGTCACTATTGGGGCTCATCCGTCTCCCCTTGATTGATGGGCTCTGGACAGACACACAATAGCAAATTCGCGGTTCGTATGGGTTTCTATCTCAGGTGTGGAAGAAGGAGCCATATATGGCGCCGCTGACGGAGGCTCATTGAAGCGCGATTCCTGTAGGGGCGGGATATATCCCGCCCGAAAGCCAGACGGGGAAGAACCAACACTTGGACTCGCAACTACTCCGCTTCGGCAGGCTGCGCAGGGGTACCGATATCGAGGATAGCGCGCCATTTGCCGTCGGCAGAGCGCTTCCACACAGTGACAAAGGTCCCGACCCCGGCCGAGACCGAACCGTCTTCAGCAATCTGGGTCAACCGGTAGTCACCTCGAGAAACGCCGAGATCACCCGACGAAGAAACCTCGATGTCGGTTGGATTCCATCGCAGGCTGAGTGCGGGGTTCTTCGCGAGAAACGGCTGCCAGGCGGCGACCACCGCCTCCCGGCCCTGCAGCTTGGTGGCGCCGAAAAACACTGCATCCTCAGCGACCAGATCCGCGAATCGATCGACATCGCCATCCGCGGCGGCGCGGTCGAAATCGATCTCCGCCTGACGAACTTCCTGTTCGAAGATCGCGGTTTCCGGCGGCGCCGGCGCGCACGCCAACCCCGCGAGGAACACGGCTCCCGCCAAGATTTTCCAGATCTTCATGAGTCCTCCCGTCAAATATTCATACGTTTCACCGCCGCTTCCGTTCTCTCGGTCTCGATCTTCTTCGTATCATCTCATTGGCGCGGAATGAGATTTCCAACGCCGGTCATCAAATCAGGATCTTAAACCTCAAACCGTGTCACCGGTCACGATCGATAACGAGGTGATATCGTTCCATCTGTCGATGCTGACCACGACCATTCTCATGCTTGCTCTGATCCCTCCAACCGAGATCGTGGACCGGGAGGTCCGCAGGGTCTCCGTCTACGATGGCCACGTGACATTCGATATCCCTGCAGATTGGGTGAAAATCCCCGCCGAGCTCCTCGAATCCCACACGATGAGGTTGGCCGAGGCCAGCGGGGGGCGGCTCACGGAAATCTATCAGTATGGATTCCGTTCCAGCGATCCCGAGGCCGATTTCTTCCTTCCGGAGTGCCTGATCCAATACAGGGAAAGCGGTCGCCTCAGCTACCGCCGGTTCCTCCGGCTGCCGAGCGTCGACGAAATGGGAGAGACCGGGAGGGAGTCGATCGATGAACGGGCTGGGCCGGCAGTACGAGAGATGGAACTGAGCGACGCGGTCTTCGACCGCGACTCGTTTTCCCTTCACCTCAGGAACACCCTTGTCCTCAGCAACGAGGGCCGGACGTCAGTGAAGTCGGTCGCCTTTCTCACCGAGCGAGGACTTTTCACAATGCATTTTTACTCCCGAATCAGCGCCATCGATACCATGGATGAGATCTCCAAACGAATTGTCGATAGCGTCAGATTTGATGACGAGCTCAAATACCGGCCCCGACTCCTGGACCACTGGCCTCTGCAACCAGCAACCATTCTCATGGCGGTCGGGCTATTGATCGCATTCGTTGCACTGGCCGTCCATCTCCACCAGCGCTGGCGTCACCAGTCGTGACCGTCGTCATCGACGCGAAGCGACGGGCAATCCGGGCAGGAGTGAGCGACCTCCTCGGCGAGCCTGAACAGCGCTCCATCGGCCTCACCGGGACCGGCCTTTCCCGCCTGTGGATCGGCAGCGAACTCCACCGTCGGATTCAGCGCGACCTCGAGGTCACCGAACCCGGTTTCGCGAGCGAAGTGCCAACCCACATCGAGCTCGATGTTGAAGGCTGGACCGTTGAGATTTCTGGACGCGCCGATGGAGTGCTTTTTCACGATGACCGGGCGGTTCGGATCGACGAGATCAAAACCATGCATTTTGCGGTGGATCTCCACAACCTCTACGCCGAGGAACGACTGGAGAGATTCAAGCGTCAGGCCGCGCTTTACGCCTATATGCTCTCCGAAGAGGATGAGCCGGCGGCGGCACGCCTGATCCTGGTCGACATCGTCTCGCACGAGGAACGTGACGAGGATGTGGCCTGGTCCCACGATTCAGTTCGGGCGTGGCTGCGGCAACAAATTCATCGACTGATTGCCCGCGAGGAACGTCGAATAGCCCGCCTCGAGGAGCTCCGCGAGGCGGCGGAACTATTGCGCTTCCCTCACGCCGATCTACGCCCGTCTCAGCAAGAGATCGGCGACGCGGTCGAAGGCGCTCTCGCCGATGGGCGGCACCTGCTGATCAGGGCACCGACGGGTTGTGGAAAGACGGCGGCCGTCCTCCATCCGGCTGTTCGCGCCGCCCTTGGGCGCGGTCAAAGAGTCTTTTTCCTGACCGCCAAGACCCTCCAGCAACGGATCGCGGTCGAGACCGCCAAATCGATGCAAGACGACCTCTTCCGCAGCCTCCAACTGCGGGCAAAATCCAAGATGTGCGCCAACACCGAAATCGTCTGCCACGAGGAATTCTGTCCCTACGCCAAGGAATACGGGCTCAAACTAACCCGCACCGAGCTACTCCCCACTCTGATTGGGCAGAACGCACACCAGGACCCCGACGATATCTTCGAGGCCGCAAAGGAGCACGTGGTCTGTCCTTTCGAGGTCAGCCTCGATCTTTTGGCGGAGGTCGATCTTGTGGTGTGCGACTATAACTACGTGTTCGACCCCACCATCGGTCTTCGCGCCCTGGTGCACGGCAACGCACTCCGGGACTCTGTGCTGATCATCGACGAAGCCCACAATCTGGTCGATCGCAGCCGGGAGTACTTCTCACCCGAGTTGAAGATCGAAAATTTCGACAAAGCGCTCGCGTTCCTCAATACCCGTTCAAACCCGGTCTTCGATGAGCTTCGGGAATTGATCGAACGTCTGATAGCAGAGGTCCGTCAACGGGTTGCCGAAAGCCTCGGCGACGAGCGCCACAATGAGGGACCCGCGGACATCGACGAGGACGCGATCTCTGACCTGAGGATTGCTTTCGACGGCGCCATGCTGAGCTACTTCCTCTACAAACGCGAAAATGAAATGTGGATGGCTAACGATCCCGTCCTCGATGTCTTTTTCACGCTGACCCGATTCCACCGGGTACTGGTGTTGGGCGGTGATGAGTTTGTATACATCGCCGAGCGGGATGGCAACGGAGGTGGTGCACGGCTCAAGATCTTCTGCCGCGACGCATCTCGATTTGTTGGCGAGGTGCTCGACGGAAGCGCTTCGGCCATCGCCATGTCGGCCACCCTCGAGCCCTTCGATTTCTACCGTGACCTCCTCGGGTTCGACGCTCACCGCACAGACGAGCTGTACGTGCCCTCACCTTTTCCGCCCGAGAATCGGCTGGTGATGGCGATCGGCGATGTCGACACGACCTATCGACGACGTAGCGCCCACTACGACCGCATCGCGAGCTGGATCGCGCGCCTCTCCCACCCGGAGGCCAACGTCCTGACCCTTTTCCCGAGCTACGCCTTTCTTGATGCGGTGCACGATCGAATGCCGGCGGTTCCCCACACCGTCATCGCGCAACGTCCGGGGATCAACGACGCGGGCCAACGCGAGGTGCTGGCGGCCCTGCAAAGCGGCGAGCCCCATCTCCTGCTCGCAGTCCTCGGAGGCATCTTTGCGGAAGGCGTCGACTACCCGGGAGAAATGCTGTCCCAGGTCATTGTCGTCTCCCCAGGACTCCCGCAATACAACCTCGAAAGGGAGCTGCTCAAAGGCTATTACCAGGAGTTCTACGAGCACGGCTTCGGCTACGCCTACCTGATTCCGGGGCTCACGCGGGTGGTCCAGGCCGCCGGCAGACTCCTGCGATCGGACGATGATCGTGGCGTCATCGTCGTCATGGGGCGACGATTTCTCGATCCCCGTTACATGCGCCTACTGCCCGAGGAGTGGACCTTCGGCGATCCGGAAGCGTTGATATTTGAAGACCCCGAGGCGGCGATTCGCGAGTTCTTCGAGGATCTCTAGCCCGGTTTCTAGTGTTGAGTGTTGAGTTTTGAGTTATGAGTTTTGAGTCCCCGCCCGCCCATCCAAAGAACGGGACGGAGGATCGGAATTAAAACTCAAAATTCAAAATTCAGAATTCAAAATTGATTTACCGTGCCATCGCTGCTTCGATTTCATCGACGGTCTTCGGGATCGGCGGCGCGAGCACCCGGTGGCCGTCTTCGGTGATCAGAACATCGTCCTCGATCCGGATGCCGCCGAGGCCGCAGTAGTCGTCGAGCTTGTCGTAACGGATATAGCCCTTGCAGCGGCCCTCGCCCTGCCAGCGCTCGACCAGGGCTGCAATGAAGTAAATTCCCGGCTCGACGGTGATGACGAAGCCCGGCTCCAGTTTGCGAGCGAGGCGGAGGAATGCGAGCCCGAACTGGTCTGAGCGATCCTCACCTTCCTCGTAGCCAACGATGTCTCCGAGGTCTTCCATGTCGTGGACGTCCAGCCCGATCATGTGGCCGAGCCCGTGGACAAAGAAAAGCGCGTGGGCACCCGCCTCCACCGCCCGGTCGACGTTGCCCTTCATCACTCCGATGTCCTTGAGCCCCTCTGTGATGGTCCGTGCGGCAAGGAGGTGGAGCTCGCGATTGGTCACCCCTGGAGCGGCGGCATCGATTGCGGCCTGGTTGGCGGCCAGCACAACCTCGTAGATATCCCGCTGCTGGCTCGTGAACTTGCCGGTCACCGGCATCGTCCGGGTGATGTCCGACGCATAGAAACCAGGCGATTCGGCGCCGCTGTCGACCAGTAGGAGATCCCCCTCCTCGAGGGTGTTCGCGTAACTGGTGTTGTGCAGAACATCGCCGCACACCGTCACAATCGGGCTGAAAGCCTGCTGTCGATCGCTGGCGGCGGCCGCAGCCCTGTGGATCGCCGCTATTTCGGCCTCGGTTCGGCCCGGCTCGGCGCTCCGCATCGTCGCCCGATACATCTTGGCGGTAACGCCAAGAGCGTCCTCCATCTCCGCGATTTCGGCATCCTCCTTGATTGACCGTTGTGCCGCCACCGCGGCCACCAGCTTTGTCGAGGCCCTTCCCCCCACTTCACGCGGATCGACACCGAGCAGCGCACCCAACGTGAAGTTGCGCTCCGCGCGGTAGGGCGGCAGATAGTGGATGTCGGCGCCACGTTCGCTCAGCGCGGCCAACCTACCAGCGAGGTCGCCGATGCCAACGGAATCGTCGACACCGGCTGCAGCCGCGTGATCCGTGAGCGTCGGGTGCGGCCCGTGCCAGATCACGTCGTCTGGGTGTTCGGGGGTGCCGTACAAAACCTCGCTCCCATCGGGCTCGATGAGCAATGCGAGCCCCGCCTGGCTGACCCCGGCGTAGTAGAGGAAATGCGAATCCTGGCGGAATGGGTAGACGTTGTCGACGTAGTTCTTCGGCGCCTCGTCATTGCCCATGATCAAAATTGCACCCTCGGGCACTGACTTCCTCAGAACTTCCCGTCGAGCGGTGTGGGTCTTGGCATCCATGCTGGCCTCCTCGTGTGTCCCTGGATTATGCACTATCCCGCCCCGCAACGGATACTGGATGCTCGATGCTAGATGCTGGATATCTTCAAACAAAATACAGCTGGTGGGCGGGCGGATCGAGGATCCAGTATCCAGCATCACGCATAGTCCTGCCGAAGAAGAACTCTAACGGCCATTCGACGGAGCGGAACCGAACTCACCCACCCGTGAAGACGAGCCCACAGATAGACCCAGATTGACCCAGATTCGCAGTTAGGATTTAACTGGGCTATCTGTGTGATCTGTGGGCTATTGTGCGGATGAAACGGTCAAGCCCGCGGCAGAATCCATCGTACAATTTCCGACCAATGAAAAAATGCCTTTTCGCATGTGCCGGAATCCTGTTATTGATCACGGCCGTTGTGGGCGCCGCCGATCGGCCGGCGACGATCGAGGAGTTCTGCGACTCCTCTGCCAGAACCCGGGTCATCGCGCACCGGGGCTTTTCTGGTGCCGCCCCCGAGAACACGATCGCCGCCGTGCGGGCCGCCATCGAGATCCAGGCCGACATGGTGGAGATCGATGTGACCCTGACTGCGGACGGCCGCGTCGTTGTCATTCACGACGAGACTCTCGATCGAACGACCAATGGCGGCGGCCTGGTTTCCGATTTCAGCCTCACCGCGCTCCAGCAGCTCGACGCCGGCTCTTGGTTTGCTCCGAGATTCGCCGGAGAACGAATTCCAACTCTCGATGCAGTTCTCGACGAGGTCGAGGGTCGGATCTTGCTCAATGTGGAGATCAAGAGCGAGTCCGTAGATCGTGGAGTCGTCCCCAAGGTCGCATCATCGATTCGAAAGCGAGGAATGATCGACCAGGTTGTGGTCTCTTCGTTTTCACCAACGGCTCTCGAGCAGATGCATTCCGAAGCGCCGGAGATTCGGACTGCGGTTCTGTACAACACGAAGTTTCACAAGGGCCAGGATTCCGTCGAGATCGTCACCGATCTCGGTGCCTCGGTCTTCAACATCAAGCGCCAGCGGCTCACCAAAAAGATGATGCGCCGTTGCGCAGACAACGACATTCCTGTCGGGATCTACACCGTCAACAAGCCGGCCCGGATGCGCCGGCTGGTCAAGAAGGGAATCGACGCCATCTTCACCGACCACCCCGACCGACTACTTGAGATCCTGAACCCGACACCCAAGGCCGAATCGGCACTGACCCCGATCCCGGCCTCAGTCATGCCCTGATACGGATTTCCCAATTCTATTTTCTCGTCGGCGCTTTGGGCGAGCGCACCTCAAATCCCGATCCCGTGCCCGACGGACCGACGAACACAAAGCATGTCATCCCGACCGAGCGAACGGTAGTGAGCAAGTGGATCTACAGGCAAATATGTGCGCGCGTCACCGACCCCTCCACAGATTCCTCAACTCGGCCTTCGGCCTCCCTCGGAATGACAGCGTATAACGGTGGATGGTTGGAAAATCCGAATTCCGAACCCGCCGACGGCTGCTGTGGCGGATCAGGCCTCATCTGAAGGAGGAGGCTATGAGCCGCCCGCAGGTGACGGTGCGACGCGTCGGCCGGAGGCCGACAGCAAATCCGAAATTGATGGCTGGGGGAAAATTCCTAATTCCTCATTCCTAATTCCTCATTCCTCATTCCCCTGCTCCCCTTCTCCCCCGCCCCCTTGCCCCCCCGCTCCGCTAGGTTAGGATAAGCGCCATGGCACATAACCTCACGGCCCGCCTCCAGACCCTCTTCATTCTCATCGGCCTCGTCATCCTCTTCGGGATCGCTTCTCCTCACTTCTTCTCGACCGACAACCTCCTCAACGTGATGCAGCAGTCGGCGATCAATGCCATCCTCGGTATCGGTCTGACCTTTGTCATTATTTCCGGAGGCATCGATCTTTCGGTGGGCTCGATTCTCGCGTTTTCCGGTCTCGTGGTGGCGGACCTGTTGGTAGCCGGACATTCCGGTGTGGTCGCCATCGCCGGCGGGCTCCTGGTTGGACTCGGCTGCGGATTACTCAACGGCCTGATCACCACACTCGGCCGAATTCCACCGTTCATCACGACTCTCGGGATGATGCTCATCGCACGCAGTGCGGCCAAGATCTACTCGGGTTCGAAGCCGATCAGCGGGCTTCCCGAGTCATTTCGGTCCCTTTCGGGAGATATCGCCGGTGTGCCGGTCATGGTGATCGTCGTCGCCGCCCTGTACGTAGTAGCACACCTCGTGCTGACCCGAACAAAGCTTGGCCGATATACCTACGCCATCGGCGGCAACGAGCAGGCTGCGTGGCTTTCCGGCGTCCCGGTCGGACGTTACAAGGTTGCCATCTACGGTCTGTCCGGACTCATGGCGGGCGCGGCGGCAGTGCTCATGACCTCACGCTTGAACGCCGCCTCACCACTGTCGGGTGAGATGTACGAGCTCTATGCGATCGCGGCAGCGGTTATCGGCGGTGTGAGTTTGATGGGCGGCGAAGGGCGGGTGCTGGGGACCCTGATCGGCGCGCTGATCATGGGGACCCTACGCAACGGCCTCAACGCTCTCAACGTACCTTCAGCCCTCGAGGGCATGGTTGTCGGCGGCGTCCTGGTTGCAGCGGTTGTGCTCGACCGTGCCCGGCACCGCGGACCAACTGGGCGCCCACCTCAGGGTTGGCGTCGCTATCGAAAGTGGGTGATCGCAGCCGCTGTCACAGTGGCCCTGGTGATCGCCGCCTTCGCATTCCGCTCTGCATCGACCGAATCAGCCAGGGGCCGGACTTTGACGATCGCCTTCGTTCCCAAAGCTCTCAACTCTCCGTTCTGGGCCGCGATGGAGTCGGCAGCCCTCCGCGAAGCCGAAGCTCAAAACGTCCAACTGGTGGCCCTGGCCGCCGATCGCGAAACCGATGTAGAACGTCAATATCAGATCATCGAGAACCTGATTCAGCAGGGTGTGGATGCCATTCTGCTCGCGCCGTCCGGGTCCAAGGAGCTGGTACCGGCCATCCGCAAGGCCAACGATGCGGGAATCCCGGTCCTGCTCCTGGACACGCGGATCGATGAAGCGGCCGCGAAGTCAGTCGGTGCGGAGGTCCTCACGTACATCGGCTCGGACAACTTCGAGGGCGGTGCTGTGGCTGGACGCTATCTCTCGACGATCCTCGGTGGTTCGGGAAACGTGATCATCATTGAAGGCATTTCAGGCCACGAGACCGCGGACCAACGTCGGCTCGGATTCCTGAGTGGGATCGAGGCTTCTCCGGGTATCCGCGTCGTCGCCAGTCAAACCGCCAACTGGGAGCGGGCCCTGGCCTATAACGTGGCCGAAAACCTGCTCCAGGCACACCCCGAGATTGACGCCATCTTTGCGGCCAATGACGAGATGGCACTTGGAGCACTGGAGGCGGCCGATGCCGCGCAACGGCTCGAGAACATGGCGATCATCGGGTTCGACGCGATCCCGGATGCGCTCGACAACATTAGAGCGGGTCGCCTTCTGGGCTCGGTAGCTCAGTTTCCGAGCGAGATGGGCCGCCTCGGAGTGAAACACGCAGTCACCCTCCTGAGGGAAGAGACTCCGCCTCCAGAAGAGGTCCTGACAAAGGTAGAGATCATCGACCTCGAGAACCTCCAGGCATTCGAAGATGCGTCGGCACCGTCAGAGGCAGCAGTGGAGACACCGTGACCCTCCTCAGAATGACAGGCATCTGCAAGGGTTTCCCGGGTGTGCAGGCTCTGCAGGACGCTTCACTCGAGGTGGAGACGGGCGAGGTCCACGTTCTTTTGGGCGAAAATGGCGCCGGTAAATCCACCCTCATGAAGGTCCTTTGCGGTCAGTACATGGCAGATGACGGGAACATCTCTTTCTCCAACCAGTCGATCGCGCCGGAGAGTCCGATCGAGGCAGAACGCTTCGGGTTGGTGATGATCCACCAGGAGCTCAACCTCATACCGGGGCTGACCGTCGCCGAAAACATCTTCCTTGGTCACGAGCCGACCAGGGGTGGGCTCATCCTCGGCGACGTGATGCGGCAGACCTCAACCGAATTGTTGGGGAGAGTTGGGTGTGAGGTCGACCCGGATGTGCAGGTGGCCAGTCTATCCGTGGCTGAGCAACAATTGGTCGAGATCGCCCGAGCCCTTAAAGAGGAGGCCCGACTCCTGGTCATGGACGAACCGACGGCGGCTCTCGCCGACCACGAGATCGATGCTCTTTTCGATGTCATCTGCGGCCTCGGCCGGGATGGCGTTCCGGTCATCTTTATCTCTCACCGGATGCGTGAAATATTCGCGATCGGTGACCGCGTCACGGTCATGCGAGACGGGCTGACAGTAGGCACACGCGAGGTCGAGAAAACCGACGTCGACGAGCTCATCCGTCTGATGGTCGGACGAACCATTGACGAGCAAATCGCAAAACGCGAGGTTGAAATCGGCGACCCGGTCCTAAAGGTCGACGGTCTCAGTCGGGAGGGCATTCTGGCACCGATCTCACTCTCGGTCGGCGCCGGTGAGATCCTTGGCGTGGCGGGCCTGATGGGATCCGGCAGAACCGAGTTGGCTCGCGCCATTTTCGGCGCCGATCCGATCGATGCCGGCACGGTGAGCGTCGGCGGGGAAACCCTCCCTGCCCAAGACCCCGCCGCATCGATCGCCGCGGGCCTCGGATTTTTGACCGAGGATCGAAAACAGCAGGGTCTGGTCCTTCAGATGTCGGTTGGGGAGAACATCACCCTTACGAATCTCAACGAGCTCTCGCGATACGGTTTTCTCGACATCTCCGCCGAACGTGAGCGCGCTGGAGAGCTCGTAGATAAGCTCCACATCCGAGCGACGTCCCTCGATCAGGAGACGGTGAATCTCTCGGGTGGAAACCAGCAGAAGGTGGTTCTCGCCCGGTGGCTGGCAGCCGGCTGCCGGGTATTGCTCTTCGACGAGCCGACGCGTGGTATCGACGTAGGAGCCAAGGCCGAAATCTACGAGCTTATCGGCGAGTTGGTGGAACGCGGCGTCGCTGTTGTCCTGATCTCCAGCGAGATGCCCGAGCTCCTCGGCCTCGCTGACCGGGTCGCGGTCATGCACGAGGGAACACTGCAGGGCATACTGAACCGCGACGAGGCGAATCAGGAGCGGATCATGGAGCTCGCTCTGCAATTCACTGCGTGAATTGCAGATAAACAAAAGGAGCGTCGGATGATCCGGCTCCTCTTTCTATGAAACTAAAATTGGCTGGCAAGGTGGATTGACGGGGACAATGATTGCCCAACCAGAAATTGAAGTCCTGCTGTTCGATCTCGGCGGGGTGCTGATCGATTTCGCGGGCTTCGAAGAGCTGGGTCCACTGGTACCCGACTCACCGGGACGGAAGGAGATACGCTCGCGCTGGATCAACTCGGAAGTGGTCCAGCGTTTTGAACGCGGACACATCGGGCCGGACCGGTTTGCACGGGGCATCATCGGGGAGTTTCAGCTCACCTTGTCGGCGGATGATTTCATCGGACGATTCGTCGAGTGGGCCCGAGGTCCGTATCCGGGTGCGATCGAACTGCTTCAAGGCATCAGCCAGACCTATCCCGTCGCCGCACTGAGCAATTCGAACGTGCTCCACACACCCATTCATCGCCGGGGCCTCGATGGCGTGATCGACAGTTTCTACTTCTCCGACGAGATCGGTCACGTCAAACCGGATCGCTCGATATTCGACCACGTGGTACGCGACCTCGCCGTTCCTCCCGAGAAAATCGCCTTCTTCGACGATACGACGGTCAATGTCGAGGCGGCCCAGGAGCTCGGGTTCGCCGCATACTGCGTCGATGGCCTCGACGAGTTGAGATCTCAACTCCAAACACTCGGATTACTCGAGTGAAGTGAACTCACCTTGTCAAACAGCAATTCACGCAGTGAATTGCTAGCCGAATATCTCTTTGAATCGGCCGACCGACGCTCGGAAGCCGTCCTCGTAGGTGCCGCCGTCCGGGTGGTAGACGCTCTCCAGCGAGACCACGCCGTCGAAGTTCTCCTCCTTGAGGCCGGTGGCGATTCCCTCGAGATAGGGCGCCATCTCGGCGGTGCCCATCTCGCATTGCCAGACCGCCGCACCGGGAATGTCGACCCGGCAGTCCTTGATGTGAACGTGCGAAATGTAGCCGCCGCGTAGCGCGTCGAATCCGTCGGGATAGACAACCTCGCCGCAGTAGAGGGTGTTGGCGGGGTCCCACATGAGCTTGAGGTTGTCGGAGTCCATGTCGTCGATGAACTTCCGGGCCAGGACAGCCGAGGTGATCATGGCGTTGTTTCCGGTCTCCACTGAAAGGGTGATGTCGTTGGTCTCGGCGAGCTTGACCGCCGGGGTCAGGAGCTCGATCAGCTTGTCCCACGCCCCCCTGCTGGCGTTCCAATCCTCGGCGCCGTTGAAGCCGAAGATGATCATCTCCTTGCGGAAGCTCATGGTCCGGACAATCTTGGTGTCGAAGGCCTTGGCCATGTCGATGCAGCGCTGCAGGGCGGCCATGTGTTTCTGGTGGACGGCGTCGCCGACCTCGACCTCGCCGACCAGCAGACCGACAAAGTTGTGCCGCGTGATCGATGACACCTTGACGCCGTACTTGTCGACCAGTGCCAGCGCCATCGCCATCTGGTCATCGTCGAGATCTCCAACCTCTTTGTCCCATACAAACTGCAGCTCTGCGTACTCGAGATCATGCTCGGTCGCCACCTGAAGCGCGTGCTCGAGGTCCCTGCTGATGCCATCGGTGATCACACCCAGTTTTGCCATCTCTATCTCCTTTGTTTTCTCGTCACCACGTCACTTCGGTGCCGGCGATCTGCTCGAGCAGCTTGACGATCGACCAGTTGTCCTCGTCGGGAAACAGCGAGATCCCGGATCTGAAAAGCTCATATGCAGCTGCCGTGGCGAACATCGCAGCCCCGGTTTCCTTGGCCATGTTCATCGTGATTCCGAGGTCCTTGTACATGGTCGCGATCTGGCTGCCCGTATCCTTGAACTTCCGTTCCATGATCAGCTTCGAGCAACCCTTGAAGAGTGGGCTGCTGACACCGCTGGAGCCAAAGACCTCGAACATCGTCTCGCCCTTGACCCCGGCCGAAGCCCCGAGAACCAGCGACTCGAAGACCGCCGCAAAGGTCGTGCCGATCAGAGCCTGGAGGGCGGCCTTGACCGTCTGGCCCTGACCGATCTCCTCACCGACGTGGAAGACGGCCTTGGATACCGAATCGAGAACCTCGCGGTTCTCTTCGAGCACCTCTGTCTTGGCGGCGGTCATCATGGTGAGGGCGCCGTCCTCCGCGCCCGACTTGCCGCCGCTGACCGGCGTATCGATAAGAAGGAGGCCTTTTTCGGCCGCCGGAGCCACGAGCTCCTTGATCTCCGACGGGTGGATCGTTGCCGACACGATGACCGTCGAACCAGGTTTCAGTCCTTCCGCGAGGCCATCCTCGCCAAAGATCACCTCTTTGACCTGGTCGCCATTGAGGACCATCACAAAGACCGCGTCGCTGAATTCACCAACCTCCCGGCAAGTGGCGGCGCGGGTACCATTGGCCAGTTCCAGCTCGGCCAAACGGGCCTCCCGGAGGTCGAACCCGGTCAGCGGGAATCCCCCGTTGATGATGTTGCGGGCCATCCCCATGCCCATGTCACCCAGACCGATAATTCCGACTCTTCTCATCAGCTCACTCCTTCTCTCAATCTACGGCCCGGCTTCCACCTAGGGCTGCTGAGTAACAAAACTTCATACACGCGCCACCTATCCCATGAACACCGACGGCAGCCACAACACCAGCGCCGGAAAAAGAATGCACAGAATCATCGTCAAGACATTTGCAGCGAGAAAAGGCAGGGCACCGACAAAGATCGGCCCGATGCCGAGCCGCGAAACGGCGGAACAGACGTTGAGACAGTTGCCGACCGGCGGCGAGCAGGCGCCGACCGCTAGTCCGGAGACGAGAACGATCCCAAAGTGGACCGGTGAGACCCCGATGTCTACCGCTGTCGGCAGGAAGATCGGCGTCAACAGGAGGATCGCAGGGCTGACATCGATGAAGGTGCCGATGACGAGAACGATGAACGCGAAAACCAGCATGAACCCGGTCGGTCCGAGATCGAGGCTGATCATGTAGCGGGTCATCGCCTCTGGGATCCTCTCAATCGCGAGTACATAGATGTAGAGCTGTGACAACGCGATGATGACCATGATCTTGGAGCTGATCATCACCGTCTGGTTGACGCACCGCCACAGACCCGGAAACTTGAGCCGCCGCGTGAATGCAAAGCCGATGATCGCCGCATAGAGCACCCCGATGGCCGACGACTCGGTGGGTGTAGCAATTCCTAGCACCACGATGCCGACAATGATCACCGGCATCAGCAGCACGT
>Ga0316197_10000951_pt1 | contig 20598 bp, 18 predicted proteins | sample OudBiesiAoxic_MG_FD_204939 | JGI IMG/M metagenome (GOLD analysis project Ga0316197, IMG submission 204939) | Coastal sediment microbial communities from Oude Bieten Haven, Netherlands - site A oxic | ecosystem: Environmental > Aquatic > Marine > Coastal > Sediment | place: Netherlands... | reverse complement strand
GGCAACGTAGACGTTTCCGTAGGACATGGCGATCTGGCCGAGGTCCTTCTTGCCGGTGGTTTTGCCGGTCGAGGCGAACTTCGCGACCGCACCGCGCGGCGTGGCCTTCGATGCCTGGCCACCCGTATTCGAGTAGACCTCGGTGTCCATCACGAGGATGTTCACGTTGCGTCCTGAGGCCATCGCATGGTCGAGACCGCCGAATCCGATGTCGTAGGCCCAGCCATCGCCGCCCATGATCCACACCGACTTGCGCACGAGCGCTCCGGAGACCGTCTCGAGCCGCCTCGCCTTCTCATCGTCGATGCCCGCGAGCGTGGTCATCAAGTCAGCGACCTTGCTCCGCTGGGCCTCGATGCCGGTCGGACTCGACTGGTCCGCGTTGAGCAACGCGGCGGCAAGATCGCTGCCAATCGCCGACGAGAGTTCGCCGACGAGTCGCCTCGCCTCAGACTCCTCCATATCGAGGGCGATCCGCATGCCGAGTCCGAACTCTGCGTTGTCCTCGAAGAGCGAGTTCGACCAGGTGGGTCCGCGACCTTCGTCGTTGACCTTCCACGGCGTTGTCGGGAGGTTGCCCCCGTAGATCGACGAGCAGCCGGTGGCGTTTGCGACCATGAGTCGGTCCCCAACCAACTGGCTGACGAGCTTCACATACGGGGTCTCGCCACAACCGGAGCAGGCACCCGAGAACTCGAACAACGGCTCGAGCATCTGTGAACCCTTGACGTTCTCTTCCTTGAAGAGGCCGCGCTCCGGATCGGGAATCGTCTCGAAGAAGTCCCAGTTCGCGCGCTCGGCGTCGAGGTGGTCCAGCTTCGGCTCCATGTTGATCGCCTTGTGCTTGACCTGTTCCTTCGACTTCGCGGGGCACACATCGACGCACACGCCGCACCCCGTACAGTCGTCGGGTGCCACCTGGATCGTCATCAGGTGGTCGGCCAGTTCGCGACTGCGGAAACCGCGACTCTTGAAGGTGTCCGGCGCCCCATCAAGCGCAGACTCTTCGAACACCTTCATGCGAATGGCGGCATGCGGACAAACGAGCGAGCACTTGGCGCACTCGATGCAGATCTCCGGATCGAAGATGGGGATGTCGATCGCAATGCTGCGCTTCTCGAACTGCGTCGTTCCGGTGAGGAACGTGCCGTCGACCGGCATGGCGGATACGGGGAGCAAATCCCCACGATCCTCGAGCATCATGGCGGTGACGCGCTGGACGAAGTCGGGAGCATCCGCGGGAACCGAGCGCTTCATGTCCTTGGTCGACGTCGCTTCGGAAGGGACATCGACCTGGTGGAGATTCGCGACTGCGCCGTCGACGGCCGCGTTGTTCCTCTCGACGACCACCTCACCGAACTTCGAGTACGACTTCTCGATGGCGTACTTGATGGCCTCGATTGACTGCTCCTGCGGCATGAGGTTCGAGAGTGCGAAAAAGCACGTCTGGAGCACGGTGTTCGTCCGTTGTCCAAGCCCGGCGTCCCTCGCAACCGCTGTGGCGTCGATCACGTAGAACTCGAGGTTCTTGTCGATGATCTGTCGCTGTACTTCGGTCGGCATCTGATCCCAGACTTCGTCGGGGCCATACGGGCTGTTGAGCAGGAAGGTGGCGCCGTCAGATGCCTTGGCGAGGACGTCGACCTTGCTCATGAATTCGAACTGGTGACAAGCCACGAAGTTCGCATCGGCAATCAAGTAGGTGGCCTCGATCGGTGCAGGGTCGAAGCGAAGATGTGACGTGGTCATCGCGCCCGACTTCTTCGAGTCGTACACGAAGTAGCCCTGCGCGAATAGGTCGGTGTCGTCGCCGATGATCTTGACTGTGTTCTTGTTTGCTCCCACCGTTCCGTCAGCACCGAGGCCGTAGAACACGGCACGGACCTGCGACTGACGGCCGGTGCTGAAGCCCTCGCGGGCGTCGATCGACAACCGGGTCACATCGTCGACAATGCCGACCGTGAATCGGCGCTTCGGTTCGTCCTTTCCCGCCTCGTCGAAGATCCCGGCAACCATCGCCGGAGTGAACTCCTTGGAGGACAACCCGTAGCGTCCGCCGATGATCCTCGGCATGACCGCCCACGAAGTTCGACCGGCCTGGGTCTCCTCGACGACCGAGGTCAGTACGTCCTGGAACAGCGGCTCGCCGACCGCTCCCGGTTCCTTGGTCCGATCGAGCACCGCCACGTTGTGTACGGTCGCCGGGAGTGCCGCAACCAGGGCCTGTGTGGAGAACGGGCGGAACAGCCGGACCTTAACCAGGCCGACCTTCTCACCGTTGTCGACCATTGCCTTGACCGCTTCTTCTGCCGCCCCGACACCGGAGCCCATCATCACGATGACGTCGGTGGCGTCGGGCGCCCCGATGTAGTCGAACAGGTGGTAGCGCCGGCCGATCTGCTCCGAGAAGCGATCCATGGCGCCCTGCACGATGTCCGCAACGGCATCGTAGAACGGGTTGCATGCCTCACGGGCCTGGAAGAAGACGTCGGGATTCTGGGCGGTACCGCGGAGGACCGGGCGGTCCGGATCCATCCGGCGTTCACGATGGGCGAGGACACCATCAATCGGAATGAGCCCGCGCAGGTCGTCGTCGGAGAGCTCCTCGATCATGTTCACCTCGTGCGAGGTGCGGAATCCGTCGAAGAAATGGAGGAACGGGATCCGGCTTTCAAGGGTTGCCATCTGGGCGATGGCTGCCATGTCGTGCGCTTCCTGCACCGAGTTGGACGCGATCATCGCCCAGCCGGTGCTCCGTGTGGCCATCACATCGCTGTGATCCCCAAAGATCGACAACGCATGGGTTGCTACGGTGCGCGCCGCGACGTGGAACACCGCGGGTGTGAGCTCGCCGGCGATCTTGAACATATTGGGAATCATCAGCAGGAGACCCTGAGATGCGGTGAACGTCGACGTGAGCGCTCCACCCTGGAGCGCACCGTGTGCCGTGCCTGCGGCGCCGGCCTCGCTCTGCATCTCGACCACTTCGGGGATATTTCCCCAGATGTTCGGACGCTTGTGATTCGACCACGTGTCCGATAGCTCGCCCATCGGCGAGGACGGGGTGATCGGATAGATGGCCAGGACTTCGTTCGTTCGGTAGGCAACCGAAGCCGCAGCCTCGTTGCCATCGACGGTCACGACAGTCCGCGTCGGCGCCTCGATCATGGTCATAAGGAGAGATCCTCCGGCATCGCGAAGCCCACATGGTAGGAGACGCGCGCCGGGCCCTCACCGTTTCGGCAAAGAACGGGGCTTTGGGCCCTAGTTCGTCGTTCCGGACGCCTCGCCCTCGGCTTCCGGCGTTGCCTGCGGTGTGACCTCGGCCTCGTCCGACAGCCCCAACTCAGCCTTCAGCTCCTCGAGCTTCGCATCCGCCTGCGCTTCGTTCATTGCCTGACGCAGCTCGGCTTCGCCACCTTCCGGCGTCGCGTCAAAGACCTCGGCCTTGGCCATTGCTTGCGCCTGGCGCTTCTGGATCTTGTTCTCTACGTCCTCGAGCGACGGTGTCGAGTCGTCCATCGTCGACGACATCGACTCGACGGCAGCGTTCACCGACTCCTGCATCTTTGCTTGCTCGAGGGCGCCGAGCAGCTGCATCTGCTTCGCGCTGAGCTCCTGGAGCTTCAGAGCGTTGGCCTGGACCGCAGCCTTCGCCTCATCTGCCTGCTTGATCGCCGTCTCGTACTGCGACGTGAGCGACGTGAGGTTGTTCTCAGCAGCCTGGAGCTTGCTGGCCTGCCCCTGAGCGATATTCGTCCACTTGGTCACCCCGGCGGTGTCGCCGGCAGCTTTGGCGTCCTCAGCCTTGAGAATGGCCTGCTTTGCCATTTCACGCGCCTCGCCTACCTCGTCGGCTGATTTCTCGATCTTGGCCTCGAGCTGGGTCCGATGGGCCACGATGTTGGCGGCCTGATTACGGAGGTCCTGGTTCTTCTTGTTGGCCTGATCGATCGCCATCTGGATCTCGATTTCGGGATCCATCATCTGGTTGGAGGTCTTGTTGAACCACGACTTGATGTAGTTCCACCATTTCTTGAGCATTGCGGTGTCCCCTCTCTTCCTGTGCCGGTGTTGGTTGCGATTCTAGGAGTGCCGTCAGCGCCTGCGTCGGCCCCCACCCCGCATACGGCCGCCGCTCGACGACCGGGACGATCTGGACGAGCGAGAGGACCCCGAATAGCCGCCGGAGAACGGTCCTCGGGAGCGACGCGACGACGTCATCGCGCCCATCAGCATGCCGGTGAGGATCGCCGTCGTGTTCGAAGAGCTGCGCCGAGTCGGGCGCCGATAGGTCGCTTGCGGGACGCGCGGCGGGGTGTTGGTCGGCGACCCCCCGGACGATCCTGAACGAGGGGGTGCCGTGGGCTGCGGCTTCGGCTTCTCCGGCTTCGGTGGAGCCGGCTTGCCGTCGAGCAGCGCCTCAACGCTGTCGAGTTGCCATATGGCCTGATCCAGCTCCTCGGCCGTGGTCATCAGCTGCGCAGGGGACTCCGCCTTGTTGTAATCCTTGAGCGCTGCCGAGTAGGCCTCGGTCGCCGACTTGTACAACACCGGCACGGCGACGATCTCGGAGGCGGCGACGTCGTGTTCGAGGTCGATGATGTCGTTGGCCACGTCGTCGAGCCGCTTCTTGACCTCGGCCTTGGCCGAGTCCATAGCGGCCGCCTCGGTTCGCTTCGATGATCGCGACACTCTCCAGTACACAAACGCACCGCCGGCGATGACAACGAAGAGCAGGATCCATGCCCAGGGCAGCCCGCCCGCTCCGCCGGGCTCGGCCGCCCCGACCGGTTCGTCGATGAGCGTCGACACGAAGATCTCAACGACCTCGGTATCCGACCCGCCGTCGAGCGACGCATCCGTGGCCTCGTCGAGTTGTTCCCTGGTGTAGATGTCTCCCTGGGATTCCCAACCCACGGTCTGCGGGGCTACGACGAAGACGGTTCCGATTCCACCCATTTCGTCAAGCGTGTTCCCGGCGAAGATCGTGGCGCCCCCTGCAGGCTCCACCGCGAGGACGGCCACCGACAGCGCTCCACCGGAGAAGCGCGCCTCCGCGACCGCCGCCTCAACCGCGCCGGCGTCGGCGTTCGAACCGGTCTCGACATAGAAGCCCTGAGCATCGAGTACCGGTGCCACATCGGTCGGCAGTGCGGCAGCGACGAGAACGAAGAGGGCGGCAATAGCGAGGAGCAGGCGTCTCATGGAGGAAGTCTTCATGGGGCAGGTTCTGGCGAACCGGCGGCGCCGAGCTCCCGTGACCGTCGCGTTGCTGCCTGGATGGCGTCTTCCATCAGCGCACGGAAACCGCCTTCCTCGAGCACATGCATGGCAGCAGCGGTCGTGCCACCGGGAGAGGTCACCTCGCCACGCAGGCGGAACGCGCTCTTCTCGGATCCAGAGAGCAGCATCCCCGAGCCGCGCAACGTCTGGTGCACCAGACGTTCGGCGGCATGGTGCGGCAACCCCTCGCGGATCGCGGCCTCGGTCATCGCTTCCGCGAGCAGGAACACATAGGCGGGGCCGGTGCCCGAAACGGCCGTGACGGCGTCGAGCAGGTCCTCGGAGAGCCGGATGGTGTCGCCCACGGCCCCGAGAACGACTGCGGCGTCGGCGAGCGCGGTTTCATCGGCGCCGGCACTCCCGCAGTAGGCGGTCATACCTTCATCAACGGCGGCAGGCGTGTTCGGCATCGACCGGATGACTGGGATTCCGGGGAGCTCGCTCTCGAAGGAAGCGATCGTGACACCGGCGGCGAGCGAGACGACGACCTGCTCGGGAGTCACGATGTCTCGAATCTGGACAAGGAGGGCCGGTACATCCTTGGGCTTGACGGCGATGACGAGTACCCGCTTGCCGCTCGCAGCCTCCGCCGGATCGAGCGTGGTCTTGACGCCGGTGTGGAACTCGGTCTCACGCGCCCGTTCCGGCCGCCGCACGGCGAGCGCCAGATCCTCGGGATCCCAACCGGCGCGCAAGAGCCCGAGCGCGAAGATCTCCCCCATCGAACCAACTCCGAGGATTCCGACCGAAGGCTTCATGACAGTGATGCTAGTGCCGTGACCACCGACGATTGGGGGGAGCCGCGTGCCGCAAGCGGGACGCGGACCGGCGTCAACCGGTACGCGAACGCAGTGCTGCTTGGAAGTGGCCCGCGGTCGCCTGGTCGAACGCGACAAGACGGATCTCTGCGAGCGATCCTCCTTGGGTGAGCCAGGAATCTGCCGTTTCGGCAATGACCCGGCAGGCGTCGGCGAGCGGGTAGCCGTAGATCCCTGCTGATATGGCCGGCAACGCCACCGAGGCCGCTCCGAGGCTCGCCGACGCGTCGAGGGCGGCGCGCACCGCGTCGATCAGGTGCGGCGCGTCGTCTGGACCACCCTGATAGACAGGGCCGACCACATGGACCACATGCCCGGCGTCCATCTCGCCGGCTGTTGTGATCGCTGCGCCGCCCCGTTGCACCGGGCCGTGCTCGGCAACCCACGCGCGGGACTCCTCGTCGACGGCGCGACCACCCGCTCTGGCAATTGCCGCGGCGACGCCGCCACCGTGGGCGAGGCGAGCGTTTGCAGCATTGACGATCACGTCCACCGGCTGGGTCGTGATATCACCCTGCACCACGATGATGCGGCCGTCGCTGCCAACGGGAATCTCGACCGCTTCGACCCGCCGGATCGTGCCCATGAGCCGGACGATTTGCGCGACAAACTGCGGCGCGTCCCCGGTGGTCAGGTACCGGCTGTGCCCCGACCCGCGAATATCGCGTTCGGATCGGACGCGGACCGTCTGGCGAGCGACGGCCGACGCCGGATCGATCACCTGAACCCCGTCGCCGGCCGCACGTCGGATGTCGTCGGCGACGAACGAGTAGTGCGTGCAGCCGAGGACGATGGTGTCGGCGCCGCGATCGACGACATCTGCGGTATAGCGGCGCACGAGATCGCCCGTGTCCTTCCCACCCTCGATGGCTGCCGCTAGTCCAGGGCACGCCCTGGCCACCACAGACACGCCTCGAGCGTGCCGGTCGACGACCGACGCGAACAATTCACCCTGGAACGTGGCCTCGGTCGCCAGCACACCGATTGTCCCGCGTCTCGTGGCCCCGGCGGCAGGCTTGACCGCCGGTTCCATTCCGACGAAGGAGATCGCGGGAAATCGGGCCCTGAGCTCGTGGAGAGCGGCTGCAGAGGCGCTGTTGCAGGCCACGACCACGGTGGTCGCCCCCTGATCAACGAGGTACTGAGTGATCGCAACCGCCCGTTCGCGCACAACCCTGAGGTCGCGTTCGCCGTATGGGGCGAACGCCTGGTCGGCGACGTACACCAGGTCTGCAGGAGGGAGCAACCGACGGATCTCAACGAGCACGCCGAGGCCCCCGACCCCCGAATCGAAGACGCCGATCGACTCGCTGATCACCCCGTGTCACCGTGACGGTTGTGGTACGCGACGTCGCCCATTGGCTTGCGGCCTCCAAAGCGGCGGGGTGCCGCGTCGTCGGCCGGATAGCCGACCGCAATGGCGTAGCGGCATCGTGCCCCGTCCGGCAGGTCGAGCACCGCCGCCACCTGGTGATCTCGGTGCAGCGTGATCGGACACGAGGCGATGCCGATCGCGTCGGCAGCGAGCATGATGTTCTGTGCGACCCGGCCGGTGTCGAACTCGTAGCCACCGTGTTCTTCGACGAGCGCGATAGCGAGCGGTGCTTCGCGAATCGGGATGGCGTAGTCGCCGCACTCGGCCAACCGATCCTTCTGGTCGCCATCAACGACGATGAACGACCAGTTCTGAAGGTTCTTGGCGCTCCCCGTCCACCGCGCGGCTTCGAGGAGTCGTGAGACGTCTTCGTCGGAAATGGGCTCGTCGCGATACGACCGGAGCGCGCGCAGGCCGAGAATCCGGTCGTAGCAGTCGTTGGTGCTCATGGCTCAAGCGTAGACGCAGCCCACGAACGAACCACCAACGAGCGAGGGACCGGGTCGAGCCCGGTCCCTCCTCAGTTCACTGTGTTGGTTCGGCTCAGCCGAGTAGCTTCGCCTTCTGGGAGGCGTACTCGTCGTCCGTCAGCTTGCCGGCATCGTGCAGGTCCGACAGCGTCTTGAGCTGGTCGGCCGTGCTATCAGGGCTGGCGACACTCCTGATGTAGTCGTTCTGCGCCTGTTGCACCGCAGCGGCAGACTCCATCGAACGCTTCTGCATGTTGCCGCCCTCAGCGATCAGGTAGATCAGCACACCGATGAGCGGCAGGATGATGATGAAGATCGTCCATCCGGCTTTGGCCCAGCCCGACATATGGCTGCGGAAGATGTCCGCAAAAATCGAGATCAGGAGCCAGATCCAGATCACGAACAGGAAGAACCACAACATCCACAGGAAGACGTTGAGGAGCGGATACGATTGGGCGAAGGTCAGCATGCGGCACCTTTCGAGAGCGGGACAGTTGCTTCAGCGATCGGGCCATCAAAGAAGCGAGTCCCTCAACCTGCCACGACCGCGCTTCGAGCTTAGACCTCGTCAATTCCGCACGAGAACTTCAGAACGACTCGACCGGCAGATCCATCAGGCTTCCGTCCTCGGTCTCCGCAAGGTCACGACGCAGCTTCGCCTTCGGCAACACGGTCTTCGCGAAGTACTTGGCCGAGGCGATCTTGCCTTCGTAGAAGGCGCGATCAGCCTCGCTCGCATCATCGAGCGCCAGGAGCGCCACCTCGGCGTGGCGGATCATGAGCCAGCCCATGATCACCTCGGCCAGCCCTTCGAGCAGCGAAGTGGTGTGGAGACCGGTCTTGTAGATCGTCGGCGGATCCTGCATCGACGCCATCGAGAATCCCACGAGGGCGCCAACCTGCGCCTGGACGTCGTCGAGCGCCTTGCCGAGCAATTCGCGCTCGGGCGCCAGTTCTTCAGCGCCTCCCTTGATCGTCTCGAGGATGTCCTGCCCGAGTCGCATGAGCGTGGCGCCCTGGTCCTTCGCGATCTTGCGGAAGAACAGGTCGAGGCCCTGGATGGCGGTGGTACCCTCGTAGATCGTGTCGATCTTGGCGTCGCGAACGTACTGCTCGATGGGGTAGTCGCGGGTGTAGCCGGAGCCACCGAACACCTGGAGTGACTGCGCAAGCAGCTCGTAGGCCTTCTCCGACGAGTATCCCTTGACCATCGGCAGGAACAGATCGTTCAGCTTCGCGTAATAGGGCTCCTCAGGATGGAGGTGGGCCATGTCGAGCAGCCAGGCGGCGTACATGTTCATCGCGCGCATCCCCTCGGCATGCACCTTCTGCGTCATCAGCATCTTGCGCACGGCGGGATGGTGAATGATCGTCACCCGAGGCGCCGTCTTGTCCCGGCTCTGAGTGAGGTCGGCAGACTGCACGCGCTCCTGCGCGTATTCGAGTGCGTTGAGGTAGCCGGTCGAGAGCGTTGCCGCAGCCTTGACGCCAATCGACATGCGAGCGTCCTCAATAATGAGGAACATCTGCCGGATGCCGTCGTGGACGTCCCCGACGAGATAACCGACCGCCGGCTCGTCCATGCCGAAGGTCAGTTCGCACGTCGTCGATCCTCGAATCCCCATCTTGTCTTCGAGGTTCGTGGCGACAACCCCGTTTCGTTCGCCGAGCGAGCCATCTTCGTTGACGTGGTACTTGGGGACGATGAACATCGACAGGCCCTTGGTCCCGGGCTCGGCCCCCGGAGGACGTGCAAGAACGAGGTGGATGATGTTCTCGTAGTAGTCGTTCTCGGCAGACGTGATGAACCGCTTAACGCCCTCGATGTGCCACATATCGCCGTCGACGTGGGTGGCCTTCGTGATGCCCGCGCCGACGTCTGAGCCGGCATCGGCTTCGGTGAGCACCATCGTGGAGCCCCAGTTCCGTTCGACCATCGGCTGGGCGAATCGCTCAACCTGTTCCGGCGTGCCGACGGCTTCGATGACGCGTGCCATCAAGCCGCCGATCGGATACAGGTAGATCGCCGCGTTCGCGCCGGCAAAGAGTTCGCTGCCCGCCCAACGGAGGACCTCCGGAGCACCAAACCCGCCGAGGCTCTGAGTGACGCCCATCAGGTGCCATCCGCCATCGTGGAGCGCGTCGAGGCTCTTCTTCACGGCTGCCGGCAGTTCGACATTTCCGTCGACAAGCTTGAGCTTGGTGCGATCCGCCTCGACGAAGCTCTCTGCGAAGTCCTCCGTGGCGAGGCGATCGACCTCGCGCAGCATGTCCATGGCGGTTTCGCGGTCGAACTCCTCGAAGGGGGCGCTACCGAGGTATTCGTCGACGCCATAGGCCTCGAAGATGTTGAACTGGAGGTCTCGAAGGTTGCTCTTGTAGTGGCTCATCGCTCACTCCCCGTCTGGTGTCGTCGTCGGTGTCCTGGCGACGAACGCAACCGGAGGTACACCGCCGGCCGTCCGACAATTTGAGTATACACTCCATTTTGGAGTGATCGCTCAAGATCGAAGTATGCTTGACGTGCAAGGAGGCGCGGGAATGGCGCGGTACCAGGTGGGAATCAGGACCGAGACCCGGATCCTTGACGCAACCCGCGAGCTACTCGCCGAGGGCGGCCTCGAGGCTGCGACCCTCAAGGCAGTCTGCGACCGCGCCGGCGTGCAGGCCGGGTCGTTCTACAACCTCTTCGCTTCGAAGGAGCAGGCCATCCTGCGCGTCGCTCGGGACGCGATTCGGGCCGTCGATCCGGACCCTCAGAGAGCCGGTACCGACACCGTTGCCGACCTCGTCGAGGCGTACGTCCGCTTCATCACCGACCAGCCGGAATTGGCGCGCATCTACCTCCAAATCGCCGTCTCCGGCAGCAACGACGACTCCGTTGCACGACGGTTCCTCCGGCATCACGTCCGACGGGTCGAACGCTTCGCCGATGCGATCCAACGTGCCGACACCTCAATGAAGCTCTCCGATGCGACGACGACGGCCGAGGTACTGGTCGGGGCGCTCGACGGCCTCGCCTTTAGGTGGGTCCTCGACCGGTCGTTCGACTTCGCGAGGCACGCGAAGGCCGCCACCGATCAATGCTCCTGAGAAGATGCATTCCATCGGACGTGTCACTGCACAAGCTCAAGCCGGTACCGTGCGAGCCGTGAACAGCCAGATGCTCGATGTCGGGGGGCCCGTTCGGGTCGCGGAGTACGGGGGCGAGGGCCCGCTGATCCTGCTTGTGCACGGTCTCGGCGGCTCGACCGAGAACTGGGACGTCGCCGGACCACTCCTTGCCACCAACGGCCGCGTGGTCGCGATCGACCTGATTGGATTCGGCGATTCGGAGCCGGGAGATCGTCGTCCTCGCGTGGAAGACAACGCGGGGCTCGTCGCTGAGGTGATCCAGATCCTCGGCTACGACCAAGCGACGCTCATCGGCAACTCGATGGGTGGGTTGATCTCCATGATCACGGCCGTTGAGCACGCCACCTGTGTCGACCGACTCGTGCTGGTCAACCCCGCACTTCCGGTGAGCCGCCGTCGACCCCCCGACCTCGAAGTGCTCACGAAGCTGCTCGGGCCGCTGGTGCCCGGCATCGGTGTGCCGGCGTTCCGGGTCTACCGCGCGGCGCACTCCCCGGAGGAGGAGACGGCCGAGACGCTGCGGATGATCGCCGCCGACCCCGAGACCGTGCCGGTGTGGGCTAGAGAACGCCTCACCGAGGCGAACCGTCGCCGCCGCGGTCGCAGTTGGGCGATCCCGGCATTCCTCGAAGCCGACCGCTCGATCGCGCGCTACGTCCTGAGTCCTCGCCGATTCAGCCGGATGATCCACAAGATCGGGGCACCGACGCTCCTCATCCACGGTTCGGAAGACCGGCTCGTGTCTGTCGACTCCGCGCGGTGGGCCGCCGCCGAGCGCCCGGACTGGACCTACGAGGAGATGGGCAACGTGGGTCACGTCCCGATGCTCGAGGTCGCCGACAGGTTCGCTTCGATGGTGCACGACTGGCTCGAAGCCACACCCTGAGCTTCGACTTCGCCACGATCTATCGATCGAACCGGGAAGGTCTCACGGCGCTCGTCCTCGAACTCGTCGCCGCCGGGCTACTGCTCGACGGGATAGCCCGACTCGAACCAATTGACGATGCCGCCGTCGATCTCGTAGACCTCAGCGAAGCCGAGGTCCTTCATCGTCTTCACGGCCTCCGACGATCGGTTCCCCGAGTTGCAGTACATGACGTAGGGGTCGTTCTTGTCGAGCGCATCGAGCTGATTGGCAAAATCGGTGTCGTAGAAGTCGACGTTGATCGCGTCGGCGAGTCGCGCGGTGTCGAACTCCTCGGGGGTGCGGATGTCGAGAACGACGAGTCCCGCCGGGTCCTCCTCGATCACCCCGGCCGCCTGTTCGGGCGAGACGAGCTCGATGGTTGCCGTGTCGGTTCCCGACGAACAAGCGGCCACCAACGTCGCGAGGACGACGAGCACTCCGAGCAGTCTTGCGATTCCTGTGTTCTTCATCGTGATGTCACTCCTTCTTCGTCGACCGGGCACAGCCGCTCATGCCAGTCCGAGGGCGACGAGCCCACCGGTGAGGTTGGCGACTTCCCGGAATCCATATTGCGTCAGCAGCTTCGCTGCGACTCCCGAGCGATTGCCGGTGCGGCAGATGAACAGAATCGCTCGATCCGAATCAAGCTCGCCCACTCGCCCGAACAATGAACCAAGGCTGATGAGTTCGGCTCCCGGCAGCGTGCCCATCACCCACTCGAAGGGTTCGCGGACATCGATGATCACGGCGTCGTGAGCTTGGCTCCACGTCTGCCAGTCGACGGCCTCGACCAGGGCCATGTCGTTCGTGCCTTCGCCGATCACGTCAGCTGCATGAAGAGCTTCTCGAGGCGCTCGGCGTCGTAGCCGTCGAGCGCCGCACGGTCGGGGTCGAGCGCGCATGCGGTCAGGGTCATAGCGAAGTATCGGAACCCAGCCTGTTCGAGCGCGCGCATCGAGGCGGCGAACTGCGTGATCACGTCGGTGCAATCGCGGCCATCTTCCAGCATGCCCTGGATCCCGCGGATCTGACCCTCCGCGCGGCGCAGCCTTGTCAGGATGTCGCGAATCTCGGTCTCGTCCAGTTGCATCGTCGGAGACTATACCCCGGAGGGGTATACGAGCGTTGCTCCGTTGAAGAAAACCAACCAACGCGGGAATTGATACGACTCGACTCAAGTTATACTATTGACAACGACTCAGAGACATGAGCCCACCGCGCGGCGGTGGACACGCACAACGAAGGAGCACACCCATATGGGACGCGCCGTAGGCATCGACCTCGGAACCACGAACTCCGTCATCTCGACCCTCGAGGGCGGAGAGCCAAAGATCATCAGTAATGCAGAGGGGCACCGGACCACCCCCTCGGTCGTCGCGTTCGCCAAGAACGGTGAAGTCCTGGTCGGCGACCAGGCGAAACGGCAGGCCATCACCAACCCGGAGCGCACCGTGCGCTCGGTCAAGCGCCACATGGGGACCGATTGGGACGTCGAGGTCGACGGCAAGGCGTACAACTCGCAGGAGATCGCCGCCAGGATCCTCATGAAGCTCAAGCGAGATGCCGAAGCGTTCATGGGCGAGCCGGTCACGGAAGCAGTCATCACGGTCCCCGCCTACTTCGGCGATGCCCAGCGCCAGGCCACCAAGGAAGCCGGTCAGATCGCCGGCCTCGAGGTCCTGCGCATCATCAACGAGCCCACCGCCGCCGCCCTGGCATACGGGCTCGACAAGGCCAAAGACGACCACCTCATCCTGGTCTACGACCTCGGTGGCGGCACGTTCGACGTGTCGGTACTCGAGATCGGCGAGGGTGTCTTCGAGGTCAAGTCAACGCACGGCGACACCAGCCTCGGTGGCGACGATTGGGACGATCGGGTCATCGACTGGCTTGTCACCGGCTTCAAGAACGACAACGGTGTGGACCTTTCGAAGGATCCGATGGCCATGACGCGCCTCAAGGAGGCCGCGGAGAAGGCAAAGATCGACTTGTCGTCGGTCATGGAGACCGAGATCAACCTCCCGTTCATCACCGCGACCAACGAAGGTCCGATCCACCTGCTCCGGACGCTGACCCGGTCGGAATTCGAGCAAATGACGGAAGACCTCCTCGAGCGGACCAAGATGCCGTTCAAGGAAGCCCTCAAGGACGGCGGCGTGACGATGGCAGACATCGATCAGGTCATTCTGGTCGGGGGTTCGACCCGCATGCCGGCGGTGCAGAGCCTCGTCAACGAACTCGCCGGCAAAGAGCCGAACAAGGGCGTGAACCCGGATGAGGTGGTAGCCGACGGCGCCGCGCTCCAGGCGGGCGTGCTCACGGGAGATGTCAAGGGCATCCTCCTGCTCGACGTTACTCCCCTGACGCTCGGCGTCGAGACCGAGGGTGGCGTGTCGACCAAGATGATCGAGCGCAACACGACGATCCCGACGCGTCGCTCAGAGATCTTCACCACCGCCGCCGACAACCAGCCGGAGGTCGAGATCCACGTCCTCCAGGGCGAGCGCGCGATGGCGAACGACAACAAGAGCCTCGGCCGCTTCAAGCTGCCCGGCATCGCTGCGGCACAGCGCGGCGTCCCGCAGATCGAGGTGACGTTCGACATCGACGCCAACGGCATCGTGTCGGTATCGGCGAAGGATCTCGGAACGGGCCAGACCCAGCAGGTGACCATCACCGGCGGCACCGCGTTGTCCGACGACGACATCGAGCAGATGGTCAATGACGCCGAGGCGCACGCAAACGATGACAAGCTTCGCAAGGAAGCCGCCGAAGCCCGCAACCAGGCGGACCAGACGGTGTACCAGATCGACAAGCAGCTCGCCGAACACGGCGACAAGCTGACCGATGACGAGCGCAAGCCTCTCGACGACAAGATCGCCGAGATCCGCACGCTGCTCGCCGATGAAGCTGCCGATCCGGAAGCGCTCACCAACGCCACGAACGAGCTGTTGACCTCGTCGCAGATCCTCGGACAGAAGATCTACGAAGCGTCCGCCGCCGAGAGTGCTGCAGCCGCAGCCGACGACGAGTCGTCGAGCGACGACGAGGTCGTCGAAGCCGAGGTGGTGGAAGACGATGACGAGTCCTGAGGAGCGCGTCCAACCGGTTGAACCCGCTGCTTCCTCGCCCGACGTCTCCTCCACCGATGTCACCTCCCCACCAGGGGGAGGCGACGTCGGCGGGGCCGCCGGCGCAGGAGGTCGGAAGTCCCCGCGAGAAGCCAGCGCGATCGAAGAGCTCGCCGTCACAGATCCAGGCCCCACCGCCCATGAGCTCGGTCTGGAGCTGCCGGACGATCGGGAGGAAGCCCAAGCGTTGTTGCTTCGCGAGTTGAGCGAGGCACGCCAGGAAGCCGGTGAGCAACTCGAGATGTTGCAGCGTGTGGCGGCCGATTTCGACAACTACCGTCGCCGGGTCGAACGTGACCAGGCGGAGAACGTCGAGCGAGCCTCCCAACGCGTGATCGAGAGTCTGCTACCGACGCTTGACACGTTCGACGCGGCGACCGCATTTGAGCCTCAGTCGCCGTCCGAGGAGAAGACCCGCGATGGCATGCTGTCCACGCTGGCACAGTTGCTCGAGACGCTGGAGCGCGAGGGATTCGAACCGATTCCCGCAAGCGGTGAGGTCTTTGATCCGAAGGTCCACGAGGCGGTCTCCGGGCCGGGTGATGGCGACGGCGACCTGGTCGTCGATGCCGAGTTGCGGCGCGGCTATCTGATGCGCGGTCGGGTGATCCGGCCATCGCTGGTGACGGTGAAGCATGCGTAAGGAATGGCTCGAGAAGGACTACTACGCGACCCTCGGGGTGGCGAAGACGGCCTCGGGCAAGGAGATCAAGAAGTCGTTCCGCAAGCTCGCACGCGAATTTCACCCCGACAACAACCCGGATGATGCGGTCGCCGAAGCACGCTTCAAGGAGATCAACGAGGCCTACGACACGCTCTCGAACGATGATGAGCGCAGAGAGTACGACCACGCCAGGGAGATGGGCTACTTCGTCGGCGACACCGGCGGCCACCAGCAGTACGTTCGGGTCGAGGACTTGTTCGGAGGTCAGGCGGCTCAGGGTGGTGGATTCCAGGATCTCCTCGGCGGCCTTGGGGATCTCTTCGGCCAGGGCGGCCGGCAGTATCAGCCGCGCCCGTCGGCCGGCAGGAACCTCCAGGCTGATCTGTCTCTGACATTTCATGAGGCGCTGGCCGGTTCGACGAAGACCGTAGGAGTAGACGGGCGTCGCGTGAAGGTGAAAGTCCCCCAGGGCATCGCCGACAGCACGAAGGTGCGGCTGGCCGGCAAGGGTGAACCCGGCGCGAACGGCGGACCCGCCGGCGACCTGTTCGTGCGGGTCCACGTGGCGGAGCACCCAGTCTTCGAGCGAACCGGCAAGCGCGATCTCAAGATCGACGTACCGGTCACGTTCGCGGAGGCTGCTCTGGGCGCCGTCGTTGAGGTACCGACGCTCGAGGGAACCACGAAGATCCGCGTTCCAAAGGGCACGCAAGGTGGTACGTCGATGAAGGTGTCGGGGAAGGGCGTCGAGACGGCAAACGGAACCGGCGACCTCCTGGTGACCCTCCGGGTCACGGTGCCCACTGAGCTCTCGGATAGTGAACGTGAACTGCTCGAGGCCTTTCGCGATGAGCGGGCCACAGACAATCCCCGGGAGCACTTGGGTGTGACATGAGCAAGAGCGAAGAAGCCCGATACGTGATTTCCGTCGCCGCGGAGTTGTCCGGCATGCACCCGCAGACGCTTCGCATCTACGAGCGTCGCGGGTTGATCGAGCCGTACCGGACGCCGGGCGGTACGCGGCGCTACTCGGAAGCCGACATCGAGCGCCTGGCGCTGATCCAGGAATTGACCAGCGCCGGCGTCAATCTCGAGGGAGTGCGGCGCGTCCTCTTCCTCGAGAGCGAGGTGGAGCGGCACCGCGGCCAGATCGACCGCCTTCGGCGGCTGCTCGACGAGTCCGACGCGCGATTCGTCGGCGATCCGGAACGACGGACGGTCATACGAATGGGCGTTGTCACCCGACGGAACCTTCCGGCGGTTCGGCGGGACGAGCCCGGTTCGGAAGTCTCGCAGTAGCGCAGTAGCGTCGGCATCTCACCTGGAGGTGTCCATGGCGCTCGACGTTGCATCGATCCGTTCACAGTTCCCGGCGCTCACGCGCACCGTCGGTGGTCGGCCGGCGGCCTATCTCGATGGGCCGGGAGGAACACAAGCACCGGAGCCCGTCATCGACGCGATGGCGGGCTTCATGCGCGACGGAGGCAGCAACCACGGCGGTCCGTTTGTGACCTCACGCGAGACCGATGCCGTGGTGGCAGGCGCGCGGACAGCCATCGCCGATCTGTTCGGGGCACAACCCGGAGAGATCGCGTTTGGTCAGAACATGACGTCTCTCACACTCTCGGTGAGCCGCGCCCTGGGCGCCAGCTGGATGGTCGGCGACAACATCGTGGTCACCAGACTGGACCACGACGCCAATGTGTGGCCGTGGGTCATCGCGGCGCGCGACGCCGGCGTCGAGGTCCGCTGGATCGACTTCGATCCAGACGACGGCTGTCGGTTCGACCTCGAGGGCCTCGACCAGCTCATCGACGCTCGCACCCGCCTCGTCGCCGTCACCCGCGCATCGAATGCCGTCGGCTCCATCACCGACGTTCAGCCGGTGGTTGACGCGGCTCATGCGGCCGGCGCCGTGACCTACGTCGATGCCGTGCACTACACCCCGCATGGCCTGCTCGATGTCGCAGAGCTCGGGACCGACTTTCTCGCTGCCTCGGCCTACAAGTTCTTCGGTCCGCACACCGGGTGCCTGTACGGACGGAGCGAAGTGCTGGAAAGGGTTCATGCCTACAAGATTCGCCCGGCTCCGGACGAACCACCCGGCAAGTGGGAGACCGGGACCCAGAGCTTCGAAAGCCTCGCCGGTGTGTCTGCTGCAGTCGACTACATCGCCTCACTCGGTGAAGGGCCGTCCCGTCGAGAGCGCATCATCTCGGCGATGCAGGCCATTGTTGAATACGAGCACAGGCTGTCCGAGCGGTTCCTCGCTGGAATCGCTGAGATCGACGGCATCCGCCTCTACGGGAGGGATGTCGCGGACGGGCGCACCCCGACGTTCGCGGTGTCCGTCGCCGGCATGCACCCGGATGCCGTAGCCGCCGCCCTCGGCGATCTGGGGCTCTTCGTGTGGTCCGGCGACTACTACGCCGTCGAGGTGATGCGCCGCCTCGGCGTCGCCGACCAGGGCGGTCTCGTCCGCATCGGGTTCGTCCACTACAACACTTCGGAAGAAGTCGATCGCGTGGTCGGGGCGCTGGCAGCGCTCGCCTCGTGACGCACAGAGGCTCGCCGCCGCGGTTCCCGGACGACTTCGTGTTTGGCGTCACCACATCGGCCTACCAGATCGAGGGCGCGTGGGACGAAGACGGCAAAGGCGAGTCGATCTGGGATCGATTCGTTCGCGAGCCCGGGCGAATCCTCAATGGCGACACCGGCAATGTTGCCTGTGACCACTACCACCGGTATCCCGAAGACGTCGCCCTCATGGCGGAGGCAGGGATCCCGACGTACAGCCTGACCACCGCCTGGACCAGGATCATCCCGGACGGCACCGGGGCAGTCGAGACCCGCGGGGTCGCGTTCTACGACCGGCTCGTCGACGAGCTCCTTGAACATGGCATCACTCCGCACGTGACGCTCTATCACTGGGAGCTACCCCAGGCGCTACAAGACCGAGGAGGATGGGCGAACCGTGACACCGTCGACGCATTCGTTCGATACGCCGATGTCATGAGCACCGCTCTCGGCGACCGTGTGCGGCACTGGGAAACCCACAACGAACCGTGGGTAGCTTCGTTCCTCGGCCACTACTTCGGAGAGTTCGCTCCGGGGCACACGGACCTCGCCGAGGCGCTCACCGTGGGCCACCACCTCCTTCTGGCGCACGGCCGTGCGGTGAATGTGATCAGGTCCAACGTTGAGAACAGCGACGTCGGCATCATCCTCGACTGCCGGCCGTCGGCGCCCGCTACCGCCGAACCGGCCGACATCGCGGCGAGCCGGTACTTCGATGGCTTCCGCAACCGTTGGTTCTTCGATCCCGTCTTCGGCAAGGGGTACCCGCAAGACATGGTTGATGCCTACCGGGAACGCGGTGCCTTCACCACAGAGCAACCCGCATTCATACGCCCGGGGGATCTCGAGGCAATCGCCGTGCCGATCGACTTCATCGGCGTCAACTACTACACCGCGCTCTCGATCAGCGCCGGTAGTGAGGAGGACGAGACCACTGATGTCGAGCCCGGTCCGAATCCACCGGACGGCTACACCGACATGGGCTGGGAAATCGTCCCGACGGCGTTGACGGCGTTCCTTCAGCGGATCCACGACGACTACGGAGCGACCGACATTCGAGTCACCGAGAACGGCGCCTCATTCTCGGACGGCCCGGGACTCGACGGGCGCGTACGCGACCGGCGACGGATCGAGTTCTTGTGGTCGCACCTCGAAGCGGTCGCCGATGCAATCGACCAGGGCGTACCGGTAACGGGCTACTTCGTCTGGTCGATCCTCGACAACTTCGAGTGGACGCTGGGGTACAGCCAGCGCTTCGGTCTCATCTGGGTCGACCACGACACGGGCGAGCGCGTCCCGAAGGACAGCCTCGCCTGGTACGGCAACGTGATTGCATCGCGAACGCTCGGCTGACACCTGCCGGGCTGCGGGCGAGGCGATACTCTGGCGGCGATGCGCACGCTGGTTGCCGTTCGAGAGCCGGGGAGGGATCCGATCGCGTTGGTGGTCGACGGAGATCGGTTCTCCGATCCCGACGACGGGCCGATCGACGCCGAGCTCCCAACCGGCCACCTCTACGCGTTGCCCGGTCTCGCCGACTGCCATGCTCACCTCGGTGGCGGACGCATCGGCCAGATGGGGAGCCTGACCGACAATGACATCCGGTCACACTGCGTCGTGAATGCCTGGATGCAGGTGGAGGGCGGCGTATTGCTGATCGCCGACAAGGGTTCGTCGAGCGACGTCTCGCTCGAGATCCTGGACGCGCCACCGGTCACCCGCCCCGCGATGCAGATGGCCGGGCGCATCATCGCCGCGCCGGGCGGGTACTACCCCGGCTACGGGCACCAGGTCGACGACGCCGGCCTCGCTGAAGCCGTGCGGTCGGCGAGCAACGGCGCTGCGTCCTGGGTGAAGATCATCGGCGACTGGCCGCGCAAGGGCGTCGGGCCGACGGCGAATTACGGCGCTGCTGCGTTGCAGACCGCAGTGAAGATCGCCCACCGCGCCGGTCGGCGGGTCGCGGTTCACACGATGGCGCCGGCCGGCGTCGGTCCCGCCGTCGCTGCGGGCGTTGATTCGATCGAGCACGGTCTCTTCCTCAACGCCGATGATCTGCCCGGCCTGGCCGAGCGGGGCGGCGCGTGGGTTCCGACCGCGCTCGGCGCCGAAGCGATCGTCGAGTTCCTCGGCGCCGCGAGTTCAGGGGGAACCCTGCTGAGGCAGGGCGTCGAAAACCTGCGCGACCTCCTCCCCGAAGCAGAGCGTCTCGGCGTGACCGTGCTGGCCGGCACC
>Ga0316197_10000950_pt1 | contig 20607 bp, 20 predicted proteins | sample OudBiesiAoxic_MG_FD_204939 | JGI IMG/M metagenome (GOLD analysis project Ga0316197, IMG submission 204939) | Coastal sediment microbial communities from Oude Bieten Haven, Netherlands - site A oxic | ecosystem: Environmental > Aquatic > Marine > Coastal > Sediment | place: Netherlands... | reverse complement strand
CTACTGTATATAAAAATAATAAAGGTATCCTTACTGTATGAGCTATCATCCCACCTATGATATTAATTACAATACACATTGAACAAAATGTTATTTTTAACATCTTTGCATCTCTCATTTTCTTCCTCCTACAATTAAAATTAAATATACTACTAGCAATAAAAACATTATATAATCTACCTTTTTTAAATTCCATTCTACTTGCCTTTTTCTTTTTCTATACCCCTTTACTTCCATTGCAATAGCTAAATTATATGCATGTTCCAATGACAATAAAAACATCGGTAAGAAATATCCCAAAACATGTTTTACTTTTTCTTTTAAATTCATATCTTCGATATAGATTCCACGACATATTTTAGCTTTTTTTATTCTTTTATATTCCCTTATAAACATTGGTAAAAATCTCAAACTGACAGTAAACATAAGAGAAATTTCATATGCAGGAATTATTTTCTTAAAAGGTATCATTGATTCTATAGCTTTAGCCATCTCTGTTACTTTTGTCGTCATAACAAAGCAACTAATAGAAACAGTTGAAAATATAAGCACAGAGGATATTCTTATAATTTCAAAATTTGTTTTTTCTAAAACAAATTTATACATAATAGCGATAGATATCAATGCTGGAAATGTTGTTTTCATAAAATAAAATATTTTTTTCATCCCTAATTTTGAAAATACTAATAAAAATACTAAAATTGTAAAACTTATAAATACCGTAAGAAAATTATTCATCAGCATTAAAGACAAAACATATCCAAATGTATAAATAATTTTTGTTTTTATATCTATTCTATGAACAATAGATTCTTTTTCACTATATAATTTATTTAACATAATCTCTCCAATAAAAACTCTTCGATCTCTTCTTTTTCCAAATCAAATCCTTTTTTTGATAATGCGTCTAATAATCTTCTCTCAAATGGAATATCTAGCCTACAATTTTTTAATATTTTTCTTTCTTTGAAGACGTCAGTTCCATCATATGCTACCTCTCCATCTTTCACTACTACACATTTTGTAGCATAATCCATAACTTCTTCCATTATGTGAGTTGTTTGAATTATTGTCATTCCTTTTTTATTTAATGTCCCTAAAAAATTCATTAATTCTGCACTACTCCTGCCATCTAATCCTATTGTTGGTTCATCAAGTAATAATATCTTTGGATTTTTTAAAAGAGCTATTGTTATAGCTAATTTTCTTTTTTCTCCTCCACTTAACTCAAAAGGAGATTTCCTCTTGATTTCCTCATATTCTAATGAAAGTAACCTCAAGATTTCAATTCCTTTTTCTAAATCTCCACTAACTTTAAGTTCTTTTTCTACTGTTGTTTTAAAAAAATGAGCTTCACACCTTTGAAAAACATATGAAATTTCTTTTTGAATAACTCTTTTATTTTTTTTACCAAATAATTTCTTTTTAAAAATTTTAACCTCATTTTGTAGTTGATTTTCCCCTATCAACCCCATTAATATTTCTAATATAGTAGTCTTTCCACTTCCAGTTTCTCCTATAAGAAAACAATACTCTCCTTCATCTACATGAAAAGACATATTTTTTAATATTTTTTCTTCATTTTCGCCTTCATAAGAAAGATTTTTTATAGATATTGACATATTTTATCCACCACACATTGATTATTTTCCAATTTATATTTTTCTTCATTTTTATTCAATTTCATCAATAATTTCAAATGAAATGGGACTACTAAATTATATTTTAAAAGATCCCCTTCTAAAAATTTACGAGGAGTTTCCTCTCTTACTTTTTTCCCTTGATCTAGTAACAGACATTTTGAAGCATACATAACTTCTTCTACATAATGAGTTATATAGACAATAGTTACTCCACCTTTATTCATTTTTTTTAATAACATTAATAATTCTTTTCTACTTCTCGGATCTAGCATTGCACTTACTTCATCTAAAACTAAAACTTTAGGTTTTAACAAAAGAGCCGAAGCCAATGCAAGTTTTTGTTTTTGTCCCCCTGAGAGATTATTAATAGATTCATTTTTTTTATGCATCAAGCCTACTGAGATCAATGCTTTATTTATTTTTAAATCTATATTTTTTCCATCATAGTTTTCCAATATGAAAGTCATTTCCTCTAATACTGTCGATCCTACAAATTGATCTTCTGGATTTTGAAATATAACTCCTAACTTTTTCCTTATTTCCCATATATCATCTGTGCCAGTATCCAAGTCATCTATCAAAATTTTACCAGTAGTAGGAAGATCTATTCCTGATATTAATTTTGCTAAAGTAGATTTTCCACTACCATTTTTCCCAAGTACCATAAGGAATTCACCTTTTTTTATAGACAAATTAAAATTCTTAAATATTTTTTTGTCCTCATAACCATAGGTTATATCTGATATCTTTATCATTCTCTACTCCATTTCCCATACCCACGGTTTTTTTCTCATTAGACCATCTGCAAAAGGTATATGAGTTGAAATTATTACAGATAATAACAATAACTGTTGATACCATAATAGTGGCATAACTTCTAATGGAGTTACTTTTCCACCTGCAAACCCTACTAAAATTAGCATCTGTGCTCCATATGGTATAAACCCTTGTGCTATACATGAAAAAATATCTAAGATAGCTGAACTTTTTCTAGGATCTACATCATATTTCCTACATAATTTTTTAGCTATAGGTCCATTTATAATGATAGCAACAGTATTATTGGCAATAGCCATATCTGTTAGTCCTACCAAGGCCCCTATCCCTAGTTGTGCAGTCTTAGGTCCTTTAATACTCTTTTGTATTTTATCAAGGAGCCACTGAATCCCTCCGGCTTTAGCAACCATAGTAGCCAAACCACCTGTAAGAAAAGAAAGGAGAAAGATCTCATTCATCCCTGTAAACCCATTGTAAATTTCCTTTGAAAAACTAAGAAGATTAAAACTTCCATAGGCAAATCCAAGTATTCCTGATAGAGCAATTCCTCCAGTTAAAACAGTAAAAACATTTAGACCTATCAAAGAAAATACCAATACAAAGATATAAGGTAAAATTTTAATTAAATTGAAATCATAGTTTTGGACTTCTGGTAAAATTTCTGGCCTTCCAAAAATAATTAGGAGTATAATAGTAAGAATAGCTGCAGGAGCTGTAATCAAAATATTCACCCTAAATTTATCCTTCATCTCTACACCTTGTGTTCTTGTTGCAGCAATTGTAGTATCTGAAATTATAGAAAGATTATCTCCTAACATGGCTCCTCCCATAACAGCTGCAAGAACCAATGGTAAAGAAAGTCCACCCTTTTCAGCTAATCCTACAGCAATAGGAGCAATAGCAACAATGGCTCCTATAGAAGTTCCTGTAGCTGTGGAAATAAACCCAGCTATAATAAATAACCCCGCAGCTATATATTGTGCAGGAATATAAGTGAGCCCCAAATTAACCGTAGAATCTACTCCTCCCATGGCTTTCGATACTCCGGCAAAAGCTCCGGCAAGTAAATAAATTATACACATGATTACTATATCTTGATGACCACATCCGCTGATAAATGTGTTAAATTTTTCATTGATTGTTCCCTTAAAAAGAATAAACGCACTAACAATTCCAGCAAAAGCTGCAATAGGAGCAGGTAACTGATAAAATGCCAATTCTACACCCTGAGATTGAAGAACCAGACCACTTCCTAAATAAAGACCGATAAAAATAAAGAAAGGTATCAACCCCTTAAAACTTCCTTTAATATTTTCTTGTTTCATAAATCCCCCTGTACTTTCTCTTTCAAATACTGTTAAGTAAATAAATTTAAGTCTATCTACTCTCAGATAGACTTAAGTCATTAATAATACACTTTTAGTTTCAAATAAACTCTAAAAACTTTTTTTAAATATCAATTCATTTATAATTAAACTTCTTATAACATCTCTATAAATGCTTCCATCCTAGTTTTTATCTGTCCCGCATCTCCTGTAGAATAGTCTGTTTCAAGAGCAATATACGGAATATCTCTTTCTTTTGTTAAAAATCTTTTTACACTATGACTTTCGATACTATATGTATGACAAGCTTGAAGAATCATATCTACTACACCATCTACTTTATATTCATCTGCCATATCTTTTAAAAGTTCTTCCCTTCCTTTATTTGGTGTCATTACAGAACAAGGAATATTAAGATATTTTTTAGCAATAGCTTCTACTGGATCTATAGTTTCATCTACTTCTTCATGAAGTTCTTTATATCCTTGACAGTTTTCTAAAGCTACTACTACAGCTCCTGCATCTTCAATAGCTTTTATAACTTTTTCAGCTACCCCTCCTATTGGACACCCTGTTACTAATATTCTTGGTGTTGTTTCTGTATACGTAGTATTATTTTCTTCTTGTTTTTTCTTTAAATCTCCTATAAGTTCCCTTACATTACTTCTCATTTTTTCCTTATCAAATGTATAGTTGGCACCATTTAAAACAGTAAACATATCAAATCCTGATATAACAGAAGGTTTTATCTTTCCTAATTCATGGAACTGCTTTAATAATCTTCTATCTTGATTACATGATTTTATAGATTCTCTCAATCCTTCCTCTGTAACTTTTGTATTAAATTTATTTTCTAATTTTTTTATTAAAAATCTGATCTCACTCTTCCAAAGATCCATAGCATGTTCTTGGTCTTGAGTTTGAGGTAGTTGCATTACATGGGTATCTTTTATCTCTCCTAATAGCTCATACATCTTCTTTTTTCCATCACAAGTAGTTTCTCCTACAACCATATCAGCAAAGTACATGTACGGGCATTTATCCGTAAGAGCAAACCCATAACTAGCTTTTACTAATGGACATAGATTTTTTGGCAGATGTTTTTCTGCAGCAGGAATTGTTTCCTCACTAACAGAACAAAGTGATATAGGATGAGCATTAGCTGCATATATAACCTCTTTTGGAGTATATGTACAAAATGTTCCTACAACATTTTCCCCTCTATCTTTAAATTCCTTTACAGTAAGAAACCCTGCCCTTCTTTTTTCTCCAAATTCCTCAAATTTTTCTGGTAAGTTATTCATTTTTATCCCCCTTAAAGTTTATTTTTCATTATATAAATAATTATAATTTTTTCAATAAATTGTTCCTATATAAAGCCTTATGACACGTCAAATACAACGTTATTTTACTTTTTTCTCCAAATATTTGCAGAAAAAATAGAGGGGGGGTGAAAATAGGTGATATCCACCTCTCCCTCTCTTTTTAAACTACTTTTTAAAAAATTTTATTTTAAATTATTTAACTACAACTATATTTGTAGAAACTCCTCCCCATTCTTTCATACTTCCTTTATAATTATTTATGTCAGAATATCCCAATCTTACTAATTCTTCTGCTAAAGCTTGACTCTTTCTTCCTGTATTACAGTAAGTAATAATCTTAGTTTTTGAAGTTAACCCTTTAGATTTAAGTAATTCTAATTTTGTTGTATCATCTTCCATAGCCATAAATGAATCTAATGGTACATTGATTGCACTTAGTATATGACCACCTTTTATCCCTCTTCCAGGTGTTTTCCCGTTATATACCTCTTCACTTCTCACGTCTATAATGACTGCATCACTATTTAATTTTTCTGTCACATAGTTCATGTCTACAACTTTAACTCCATTTGACGCCATTACTTGAACTGCCATTATAACCATAATCCCTAAAACCAATAATATTTTTTTCATCTTTATTCCCCCTTTATTTTTTTTAATTTCTTTAATATACTTCAAACTACAAATTTCTAATTTTTTTGTCACGAATTGCACAAATTTAGAATATCCTACTGTCACAGCACAGGAGCTTTTTTGACACAGATTACTATGGATCTAAAATAAAATCTACACAGATAACTGTGGTAATCATAGTTCCTTCCGTGTATGCGATAGCATTCGCGTTCTATCTTTTTCTTTTAAATCCTTTGAGATAAATTAGTGTTCTTCGTGCCATTCGTGACTAAAGCTTCGGTTTCTTTTAGTTTTTTTCTATTTTCTTAGCCAGAATAGCAGCTCCTATAGCTCCTGCATATCTTCCCAATTCATGGGTTACAACTTTTTGCCCAATAGCTTTAGATAGTTCTTCTAATATATATGAATTTCTTGAAAGTCCCCCTGTTAGAAAATATGCTTCTGATTCTCCATGTCTAGAACACAGTGAGTTTACTTTTTTTATCACAGAATCTACTATTCCAAATGCTATATTTTCTCTTTTTTCTCCCCTACCGATGAGACTAATAACCTCAGATTCAGCAAAAACAGTACACATAGAAGTTATCTCTACCCCACTACCTTTCCTAGCTAAATCTGTTAAAGTATCTATATCTACCCCTAGAGAATTTGACATAACCTCTATAAATTTACCTGTTCCAGCAGAACATTTATCATTCATAGTAAAATCTTTAACAACTCCACCTTCAAGAGAAATAACCTTGGTATCCTGTCCACCGATATCTACAACAGTTGTATTTTCTCCGATAAAGTGTTTTGCTCCTACTGCGTGACAAGTTATTTCTGTCACTGTTTTATCCGCAAAAGGAACCGAAACCCTTCCATAACCTGTAGCAATGACTTTAGAGTTTGATTCTTCTATCCCCATATCATTTAATCTTTTTTTTATACTATTAGCAGTATCTATACTACTCCATCCCGTTGGTAGAACAAAAGTTTCTAAGATCTCTTTTTTTTTCATAACTGCAACCTTAGCAGCTGTAGATCCAATATCTATTCCTATTTGATACATCATATCCCCCTTTTTTTTTATTTCTTTTTAAAAAGACTATATAGTCTAGCTGCTTCCATAAAATATTCTACATTTTTAGGAGAAGCATTCATAGGAATATCGCATCCTGTGGCCAATACAAATCCCTTGGGATTATCGTATGCTTTTTCTATACATTTCTTTACCTCTCTATGGATACTTTCTCTTGTTCCATTTAACATAACATTTACAGGATCAACATTTCCTATGATACAAAATTTATCTCCTAAAACCTCACAAGCTTCTCCAATATCATCGATATTATCCAAACTGAGAGCTGACAGATTGAGTTTTTTTATCTCTGGCCAATGTTTTCTTGTAGTCCCACATATATGAAGAGCTGGTCCCCTTCCCATCCGATTTCTAATATGCTCTACACATATATCTAAATAAGGTAGGGCAAATTCTCTAAAAGTTTTAGTGCTTATGAGGGTTCCCGAAGCTACAGGATCAGGCATACTAGGAACTATACCCATATCCATCACAGCATCCATATAGTTAAGTACACTTTGGGTGACTCTCTTTAATAATCTGTGGATCCCTTCTGGATTTTTTCTTATATCTTTTAAGAATTTTTCTGTCCCTATAACCGTTGCAGCAGTACTAAATGGCCCTGCAACACTACTTCCTATAGAAACTTCATCTGAGACTTCATCTATGAGTATTTTTACCCCTTCCAAGAAAATAGGCAACCTTCCATCTAATTTAGAATCACATATGGGTAACTTTTCTATGTTGTTATAGTCTATTTCTACACATTTTTTTACATATGGATAACTGGTCTCCGGTAGATCCAAAATTACTCCTAAAGCCTCAGGAACTCCGTACAATCCAGGACCTACACTGACGCCATCATGACCAAATTTTCTATAAGCTACTATCTCAAGATCTGCCATGAGTCGGGCTGATAAATTTACTTCCCTAATATTTTTGTCGATAAGTTGAGCCCCAAACATATCTATAAATGGACAAGTTAAAACTCTATCTGCACTTCCAGTTTCCTCTATCATCTTTTCTCTTTCTAGTGGATTCATACCCTCTCTCCTTTTTTTCTTACTTTCCATCTGTGAGTATTTTTATTCATTGGTGGCTATTTTTTTTTTAATTATTAGTAATAATTACTTGTTGTTCTTTTATTTAAAACGACTATACAATCTGGCAGCTTCCATAAAATATTCTAGATTTTTAGGAGATGTCTTTGCAGGAATATCACATCCACTAGATAAAATAAAACCCTTAGGATTTCTATACGCTTTTTCTATACATTCCTTCACTGCCTTATGTATGCTTTCTCGAGTACCATTTAATATCACTTCTACAGGATCTACATTACCTATGATACAAAATTTATCCCCTAATACATTACACGCCTCTCCTATGTCATCTATATTATCTAAACTAAGAGCTGATAAGTTTAATTTTTTCATCTCTAACCAATGTTTTTTTGTAGTGCCACATATATGTAGAGTAGGCCCTCTTCCCATACGGCATCTTATATGTTCTGTACAAATTTCTAAATATGGAAATACAAACTCTCTAAATGTTTTGGTACTTATAAGCATGCCAGATGCTACAGGATCAGGTATAGTAGGTACAATTCCCAGATCCATCACAGCATCCATATAATTTAAGACACTCTTTGTTACTCTATCTAGAAGAGCATGAACCCCTTGAGGATTTTTTCTTATATCTTTTAAAAATTTTTCTATCCCTATAACTGTAGCGGCTGTAGTAAATGGACCTGCCACACTACTACCTATAGATACCTTATCTGATATCTCCTCTATTAGTATTTCTAATCCCTCCAAAAAAATAGGTAATCTTCCATCTTTTTTCGAATCGCATACTGGAAGTAAATCGATATTTTCATAGTCTAATTCTAAACACTCTTTTACATATGGATGACTATCCATCGGAAATTCAAGAACAACTCCTAAAGCTTCTGCAACCCCGTAGAGTACTGGCCCAATAGTTAAACTATCATGTCCAAATTGTCTATATGTCTCTATTTTTAAGTCTGCCATTAATCGACTTGAAAAATTTATATTTCTAATTTTTTCACCTATTAATTGGGCACCCACTAAATCTATAAATGGACAAGTTATAACCCTATCTGTACGACCAGTTTCTTTTAGTTCTCTTATTCGTTCTAATGAATTCATAGCCTCTCTCCCTTTTTTTATGGAATTAAAAATTTGATACTAACTTAAAAAATCTAACTTTTTGTCACAAATCACACTAATTATTGCAAAATCTATAGAACGTAGATTATATTTACTATGTATACGGATATTAAATTTTCTATACTTAGTAAAAAATTAAGCCAGTAAGATGTGACGTTCTCTCTCCTAATTTAGGAGAGAAAAGAAGGAAAAGAGAGGTCTCTATGTGTGTGTTTTTTCCCTTCACCTTGGGTTACCTTATTTTGAGTTCATATTAAAAATAAAAATACACTGCCTCATTTTTATTTTTAATACAGCTTCCACCTACTACTTTAAAACCTTCTTCATTAAAAAATTCATCCTGATAACATTTAACTTTTTTATTTTTTATATCCATTATTTCTTTTAGATTCTTAAATAAAACTGGACATATATGTATCACTATGTCTAAGTGACTTAATTTTGCCAGAACATTGACAAACCTCTCTACTATCCATTTTTCATGGTGTTTTCCTAGTATTTCAGGCATAGCAGAGGGATCAGCATAGGAAAAATGCCTTACACCATTTAGATTTAGTGTCTCTAAAAATAAAATAAAATTTCTTTCGATTTTTTCAAAAGCTTTTTCTAATTTATCCACATCTTTTCTCATAAGTCTGAGTACCTTACTCATTTCAACAAATGAAATTAAAGTAGTAAATATACCGTCTAGAGAATATAATTTAGCACTTGAAAGAGATTCTACATCTATATTTTCTTTTTTTAAATCTTCTACATTTAAAAATTCATCTATATCACTGCACATTATTTCTTTTACCTTATTGTATTCTGTTACCCCTTCCATGGCACGGAATACAGCGTTAGAAAATAAAGGAAAAAAACCTTCTTTTTCTTTCAAAATATAGTCTAACCTACCCTCAGGTGTTTCTAGATTATATCTATCCATTATTTCTTTTGATATTTCTAGATCATTCTGTCTAATACATTTCACAACTCTCTCTCCTTATTTTGATACTTTTTTATTTTTAAAATCTAACATCAACGCCATCTGATCCCACCTCGGTTTCCCTTAATTTAAGGGAAACAATAAGAAGGAAGAGTTCCTAAAATTGTAGTTCTTTTATAAAAACATCTTGAAATTTTGCACTCTTTGATAGCTCCATTACATCTATTTTAGTAGTCCTTATTTTATCTCTCATCTCTTTATTGACCAAGTATCCAATACAACCATTTAACGATGTATTTCCTGCAAAACTAATTTCCCCATCAAAATTAGATATAAGACCTATATTCAAGATACTTCGAGGATTAAGATGGTACCCAAATGATCCCGCTATTATTACCTCATCCATATCAGATATATCCTTTTCTACTTTTGAAAGGAGTAATTTCACCCCTGCGGCAATAGCTCCCTTAGCTAATTGTATCTGTCTAATATCCCCTTGACTTAAATAAATATTTTCAGTTATATAAAACTTTTTATCCCTTAATTTTTCTTTGAATTCTGGTTTCATTCGAGGATTTAATTTCCCACTTTTTAATACAATTTTATGTTTAACAAATTCAGACATGATATCTAGTAGTCCGCTTCCACATATTCCTGTAGGAGTTTCACCTATGGTTTTTATATTAAATTTGTTTTCTGCCTCGATTATTTCAAAACCTTCAATAGCACCATTTCCTGCCCTCATCCCACACTCTATATTCATACCTTCAAATGCAGGCCCTGCAGCAGTCGATGTACCGTGTAATTCCCCATCAACAGATAGCACCATCTCACCATTTGTTCCAATGTCTATAAATAGGGTATTGTTCTTCTCCTCCAATTTTATAGCTGCTACACCAGAAACTATATCAGCTCCTACATAGCTAGAAGCATTGGGAAGTAAAGTTGTTTCTATATCATCTATAAAAAATGATTTTTCTTCTAAAAACACTGGTTCATATGGAGATATTGCCAAAGATTTAGGATTTTCTCCATATATTAGATGTTGCATGGTAGTATTCCCTGCAATTGCTATCCTATCTACAGCTCCTACTGTCTTTACTATATCTTTTATTTGACTTAATATAGCATCTTGCAATTTTGAAACATCATTTTGTATACAATATGTGATCCTCGATAATACATCTGCTCCATATTCACTCTGGTAGTTTAAACCAGAATAATTCCCGGCTATTTTTTTTTGATTTAAATCAATTAATCTAGCTGAAACACCTGTAGTTCCTACATCTATAGCAAGAACTCGGCCCTTATCTTCAGTATCTATATTCAAATCTATTTTTTCTTCAGATATCTCCAATTCTGAATCTGTAAGTTCCAAAATTTCTACATCTCCCAATGCCATGGTTATACAGGCTAATCGAACTTCTTTTGGTAAACTCTCCTCTATTTTTTCCCTAGGAGATAGATCACCACTTACCTTTATTTGACATTTTTTACATATTCCCATACAGTTACAAGGTGTTTCTATTTTTTCTTCCATAAGTCTTATGGCATCGCTTAATATCGTTCCTTTTTTTACCATTCTTTCTTTATTTTTATATCTGACTGTTACCATATTTTGATTTTCTTCATTATAATTATCTTTCACTTATATTCACCCTTTATTTTTTGACTGTGTCTGTCATTGCTTTCAAATTTTTAACAGATGTACTCATAGCCAGCCCGCAGGCAGGTGATACAATACTGGTTCCATTATTTATTACCATTTTTGTATGTAGTTTAATTTTTTCTTCCTCTCCTTGATCTAAAAGTTGAGTACTTACATTTCCCATTATTGGAGCTTTCAACACTTCTTTAGCTTCTTTTATCCCTACAACCGAATCAAAGCTAAGAGAATCTGCTCCTGATTTATTCAAACTTTCCAATATACTTTTGCTCTTACCGCATATATGAATAATTATTTTTGTTTCTTTTCTATGTACCGCTTCTGATATTTTTTTATACATAGGTATCATAAATTCTTCAAAGTTTTTCTTACCTAATATTTCCCCTGTGGCACTAGGGTCAGACATAGCTATAAGGTCAGCACCATTTTCTATCATCTGATTTGCGAAATCAATCAAATAATCTGTAACAACTTCTAAAAATTTCATTGCTTTAACCTTATCTTTCCTCATCATCTTATAATAATCCGTTGGTTCAATAACAGATGTCACTACACTCATAGGACCTGTTATATTACCTATTACTGGAATTTCATTATTTTTTAACCTTGATATAGCCTCTAATACAACCAATGCTCTTTTAGAATGTTTTACTTTTATCTCATCTAAATGATTCAAGATATCATCGTTATATTTAGTTATCCTTGGTTCAACTAATTTACTCCCTAGGTCTACTTCTACATCAAAGGGTTCACTTTCTATCGTCATACAAAAAGGCACTCCATAATTTTCAAATCCTGTTATTTCATGTACTTTTATAGCTGCTTCTACCATTGCATCTACATCACTGTTATGATTTTTCTTCATCCCTTCTACAACTTCTGTCACTGCTGCATTCATCATGCCACCTGGACATATAACAGGGGGTCTGTCTGTACTTTTTCCATTTAAGACATCTAAGAGTCTCTGTTTTTCAGTCATATTTCCTCCATATATTATTTTTTATTTCCATCTATGCTGCCTCATGGATTTCTTTTATTTTTCTAACAGCTTCGTTGGCATCCTTTGTATATAAATCTGCTCCAATCTCAGTTGCAAATCTTTGGGAGATAGGCCCTCCTCCAATAGCAACTTTTACAGAATCTCTCATACCTTGAGCTTTTAATTTTTCGATAACAATTTTCATTCCTTCCATGGTAGTTGTCATAAGTGTAGACATGATAATAAAATGAGCGTCTACTTCTTTTGCTTTATTTACAAATTCATCTAACACTACATCTCTTCCCAAATCATGGACTTCTATACCACCAGCTTCTAACATTATTTTAACTAAGTTCTTTCCTATGTCGTGGGTATCTCCTTCTACTACACCTATTACTGCTCTTATTTTATCTGCAGATACATCCCCTTCTAAATGAGGCTTTAATACATCTATTCCGATATTCATGGCATCTGAGCAAATAAGTACTTCAGGTAAAAAATATTCCTCTTCTTCATATAACTGACCTACTACCTCCATCCCTGCTATTAAACCTTCTTGTATAGTTTCTTTTGCTGGTATTCCCATTTCAAGGGATTTTTTACAAAGTTCTTCTACAACCTCTTCTTCCATCTCTATTAAGTTGTTTTTTATCTCTTCAAATAATTCTTTTTTAGTCATTTTTTTCTCCCTTTTATTTATTTTTTCTAATCTACATTATTTTATAATAATTACATTATGCAGATAAGTTTAGTCTATAAAGCATTTTTTTATTTAGTTGTTTTTTATATTTTTGTATTAAAAAAGGTTATATAAATAACTATTGTAAGTCAATAGTTTCATATATTTTATAATCTTTATATTTTTGCATTAAAAAATACAAAGATTTATATTCTAAACTAATCAGATATAACTTTTTAGAATATTATATTATTCATTTGTTGTTCTATAGTGATTGTTGGAACTAGTTGTTCCAGAAATAATTATTTAGGAATTCATAAAATATTAAGGTCAAATTATCTCGTTAATATATTTATTTTATATCCATAATAATTTTAAAATGGGTTGGAAGTTAAAGAGTTGAAAAAAATATATGTTTATAATATTGAGGCATTAAATACTACCTAATCTATTATTTTTTCAGAGTCTAAAAATTCCATCATGACTTCATCCAGAAGTTTGTATTTTATTCAGGCTCAATTAAATCTTGATTTAAACATTATTTTTCTCCTTTAAAAAATTATTCATCTATTTATACCATTTTTTAGTTCATTTGTCATTAAAAATTAAGAGTTTATTCTATCTTTTAGCTTTTACACTCCTAAATCAAACAATTGTTCTATATTTTCTTTGTCCAAATTTCCTATAAGAGTCAATTTATTGTTCCTTTTTTTATTCTCTTCCCTTATTTTATATTCTCCATTTACAATATTAAATGAATAACTTTCTAAAAATCCCTTCCCTCGAAGAATTTTTCCATATTGCTCGGAGGCCAATATTTCCAATATTTCTCTCAGTCTTTCTATATCTATCTTAAAATCTGTTATAGACATGCTTTTTATATTTTTAATCTCAAAAATAGTTTTTGCCCTAGAATTTATCTCCTTGAGTGATCCTTCTATTTCAGAAATAAGCTCAACCTCTGTATCAGCTATTTTACTTATATAAAGAGTTTTAGCATTTTCTATTTGATCAGTAAAAAAGCTACCAAATATTTCCACCTGTTCCAAATAATTTTTTCCATCGATAACTGTAGTTACAGAGGTTATTTCACATCTTTTAGATATTTTTTCACTTTTTAATATTTTTAAAATCTCTCCTAACATCCCTAATCCTGTAGGTTCAATTATAATTCTATCAATATCATTTTCTATTATCTTTTCTATAGATTCCCTAAAGTTTTCCTTTAATACACAGCATATACAGCCACTAGAGATCTCTTCTATCTTTACCCCTTCTACTATGAATTCATTATCTATGGATATATCACCAAATTCATTTTCAATCAAAACTATTTTTTCTTCACCAAATTTTTCTTTTAACTCTTTTAATCTCTTATTTATAAAAGTTGTTTTTCCAGCTCCTAAAAAACCAGAAATAACTTCAACCTTAATCATTATCATCACCTACTTTGATATTGTTATAATTCCATCTATGAAGTATCTATTGAACATACATACTAATATTATTGGAATTATTAGCGTTACTATCCCTACCGTTGTCATAATACTATAATTAACACTTGATTTGCCTACAAATTCAGTTATAAAAATTGTAAGCGGTTTGGTTTTTTTCATGGAAAAAATAAGTGGCACCACAAAGGAACTCCAAATATTAAAAAACATTATTAAACTGGCAGCTACAATTCCAGGAACTATCAATCTAACCGCTGTAAAAAACCTTCTTAATTTAGATGCCCCCTCTATCATTCCGATCTCTTCTAATTCAATGGGTACAGCATCAAAATATAATTTCATTATTAAAAATGACATTGGAGAATAACCACAAACATATATTATAATCAATATTATTTGAGTATCTATCATAGAGTAATCAACAGCCAGTCTATACAATGGAATCATTATTGTATAAAACGGTATTGCCAAAACCAGTATTATTAAAGCATAAAGAGTTTTTTTCAGTATAAATTCATATTTAGAAAAAACATATGCACAGGGAATAGTTATAATTATTCCTGATATTGTTCCTAATATTGAAGTCTTGAAACTATTTTTTGTAGCCATAAAAAATTTAGTTGCAATCTTTCCAAAAAATAATTCTCTATAACTACTCATATCCGTTCCAAAATATTTTAACGGTGTTACATATAAATCGTTGTTGCTGAGTAGACTTGTTCTTATCCCCCAAATAAGTGGAATTAGACTCCAAATCAGCATAAAAATTATAAAAAAATTTCCTTTCCTATTCATATTTTTTCCTTTTCTATTCTTATTGATCTATATAATAACATTGGCAGAGTAGATACAGTCATCACAATGAGAGCTAGTGCAGTTCCTTGCCCCATCTTTAAATTACTAAATATCATCAAATAATCTTCTATCATCAATGATCTTGTGTCTAGACTAAATCCAGTCAATACATAGACCTCATCAAATATTTGTACCGCAGAAATAATCCCCTGTAAGGCCATCAAGCATAAGGTACTTTTCATCATGGGTATAATTAATTTTACCAGTATCTGATTTTCTTTTAACCCATCTACCCTTCCGGCTTCATATAACTCTTTTGGAATTTTTTGCAATTGTGATAGAAAAACTAGGGTCATAAACGGTATTACCTTCCATACATGGACCATCCCTATTAAAAACAATGAACTTAACCTACTTGCTAACCATACTTTTGAATTGTCTATGATGTTTAACTTCATTAAAATATCATTTAAAAGACCATAAGATCCGTCATATATCCACCTCCAAATCACTCCATTTACTGCCGGTGGTGTGATCCACGGTAAGATCAAGAGAGCTATCACTAGCCCTCTTCCCTTAAATTGATTTTTTAGTACATACGCAAGTGGACAGGCTATAACTATCTCGATTATCACCGAAAATAAAACATACATTGCTGTATTAAAAAATGTTTCCCTGTGCACTTCCTTTATTACCCTTATATAATTTTCTACTCCTATAAACTCCCTTGTATTAAAGTTAAAATTGTAGAAACTATTATAAATACTTTTGAAAAATGGATAATATATAAACATCATTAAAAGTGTTATAAAGGGTAGTATCATAAAAACTACAAATTTATTTTTCATCTCTCACTCTAATCGAAAAATCAGATAATTTATTTAAACCTTCATCTACACTTATACTTCCTTTTGCCATTTGATTTATCACTGTAACTGTTTCAGTTATAAATTCTGAATACCAAGCTGGTTTAGCATTTACAAACAAAGTTTCTATCTTGGGTAGAGTTTCTGCTACTACATCTCCAAAGGGTAATTTACCTTCGTTACTTAATTCTTTTATTACAGAAATCCTATTTGGAAAAATTCCCATCTCCGTAAATGTTTTCTTCATTATGTCTTTTCTATTTAACCATAATAAAAATTCTACTGCCTCTGCTTTATTTTCAGCCTTTGCCGGTATACCAAAACTTTCTGCCAAACTGTATGTTCTGCTGTTTCCATCCAATCCTGGTACCAAAATAGCCTGTACATCATCTTTTATCTTAGAATCTTCTGCTGTATAAACAGTTACATTCCCAGACCATCCTGCTAAATCTACTGCTCCTTTTCCATTTTTAAAGTTAGATACTACATCGCTTCCACTATATGTAACTGCATTAGGATCTACTAATTGATTTTTATAGGCATTGATTAAAAATTCCATGGCTTTATACCCAGCCGAACCTTTCTCAGCAAATAAAGGATTCCAATTTTCATCAAAAACTTCTCCTCCATAAGCCTTGGTCATTAAAAACCATGGAGTAGCTGTAGCTGATGTAGCAGAATAAGGTACCATCAATGATCCTTTTTCTATAGTATTTAACTTTTCCAATGAAGCTGACAATTCTGTAATTGTAACTGGAACTTTTATTCCTGCATCCATAAACTTCTTCTTATTTATATAAGTCAATCTGAAATCATTATAAGTCGGAATTCCAAATAATTTCCCCTCATATGAAAATAACGGAATATTTGCCATATCTTTTTTGTCCTCTTCTGTTAAATATCCAGATAGATCCTCAAAGTATCCATCTTTTCCTAAAGATCCTACCCACCCACTGGTGAATTGAGCCACATCTGCGGGACTTGTTCCGGCAGAAACAGCCGTTACTACCTTATTTTTCATACTGTCCCATGCAAGATTTTCTACCTCTACTTCTATTCCTGATTCTGCTGTAAACTCCTGTAATAAAGTTTCTGGAAAACTATACCAAGGTGCCACTAAAACAGTAATTTTCTTCTTTTTCTCCGCTGCTTGTTTCTCTTTTTTTTCTCCACACCCAATAAATAATCCAACTAACATGATACATAAAATAATTTTTTTCACTTCTTTCCTCCTGTTTTATATTTTAATTCTAGTTACTTATAAACTTTATTTTTTAAAATTATTAACTTCTTCTACCAATATTCTCAAATTTTCAATAGGTGTTTTAGTCACACAGTCACATCCCGTGGAAAATATAAAATTAGGGTATTTTGACATCTTTTCTAAAAATTCTTGTATTTCTTGTTTCAATTCAGTAGGACTTTTTTTAAACACACTGTCTACCGGATCTAAATTTCCAATAACAGTTACATCTTTATTTTCTTTTAGAACTTTTTCCATATCCATTATCTGATCTATACTTATCCCGTGGCATCCTGTAGCTTTCATTCCATTTAGGAGTTTTGTTGTATCCCCGCACACATGAAGCACCCTATAGCAGTCTAAGTCCTCCCATATTTCCTTTACATGGGGGGTTATATATTCAGCAAATCTTTTATTGTTTAAAATTACCCCCAATGGTTCTGAAATCTGGACTACGGTGGCACCAGCATTTACTCCTGCTGCTGCATATTCTTTGATGATAGACACAGTATATTTTAATAATTCTTTTACAAATTCTTTATCTCTTATAAGTTTTCTAGCTAACTTCTCCGGTGACGCCAATTCCCCTGCCAGTGTAAAAGGTCCTTCAAGGGAAAGAATTATTTCTTTCTCTGGATATTTATTTTTTAACCTTCTGATGACCTCTAAATTTTTTTTCATCCTTGGTTCTTTTTCTATAATTATTTTCTTAGCACTCTTTATATCTTCCACAGTAAACATGATAGCTTCCTTTGAACTTGGAGAATCTTTAGGAAACTTAATAAGAGGAACTCCTATTACTTCTTTAAATAAAACCCCATCATCCAATGGAGCAACAAAATCCGTAGGAAAATATTCCGCCATATAATTTGCAACTTCCATCTGTTTATCCACAGAATTATATACTTCATATAATTCTAAATCTAAAATTTCAAGGGGAACAAATGCAAACTGTGGATAATTTAATATTTTTTTCCCTACTAAATTAAACATTCTACCTCCTTGTATAACTACAAATTAATTCTAAATTTTCTATAGGAGTATCATTTGTACATGAACACCCAAATCCCATAAGAAAATTATTATATTTACTCATCTTTTTATCTAGCTCACATACAGCAGTTTCAACTTCTCCTACACTTCCTCTTCCTAAAGTATAAATAGGATCTATATTTCCTATAACAATTTTATCTTTAGGGAAAGTTTCTATAATTTTTTTCATATCCATAATCTGATCAAAACTAAATGCATCTATTGGAGTTTCTAATATATAAGGATAAATCTTAGTTGTATCTCCACATATATGTACACATTTCCAGCAGTTTAAATCTTTAAAAATTTTATTTAAATTATCTAGTACCATCCCTGGAAATTTTTTAGGAGCTAACATTACTGTAGATGGTTCTGCTATTGATACCATTTGTACACCAGCTTCTACTATGGCCTTTGCATATCTATCCACAACTTCTCCTGTAAATTCCAATAGTTTTTTTACAAAATCAGGATTTTTTATAGTCGCTTTGAGTAACCTTGTAGCTCCAGCTAACTGTACAGCCATTGTAAAGGGCCCTTGGAGGGATACAAATAATGGTTTATCTATATTTTCTGAAATAAGATTGAATGATTCTAGATTAGTTTTCATCCTTTTATTGGTATATGGATTTGGAATTTCTAATTTTTCCAAATCCTCTATAGTTTTTATTGGATGATCCATTACCATGGAAAAATCATAATCTGGTTTTTTTAACATCACTCCTAAAACATCACAGAACAGATTTCCTTCATCTAAAGCATATATAAAATCACTGGGAAATTTTTCATCCATCTCCTTTGCAAGCATTAATTGCTCTTTAGGAGAAGCATATATTTCCTCCATAGTCTTTTCTATCATAATAGGACCGTTTGCTCCCATAAATGGTAGGAGATATCCCCTCTCTTCTTGATTTATATATTCCATTAGTGTCATAATCTAGCTCCTCCATGATTTTTTCTTAAATTTCAAATAACAATTTACTTACTTTAAAAGCGTCTTTTACCGAAAGAGAATACACCCCATCTTCAGTGTTATTCTTGTCCATCCAGTTTTTCAATTCTTTCTCCCCACGGAAGAAATTCATAATATTTCAGCAATTCCCTGCCCAATCAGTATGATTGTTTAAATCCACATGAAGTATATGAAGATTCTCTGGTGAGTGTGAAACTAATTTCCCATCTGATAATTTCAGGTTTATACTTTCTCCTGTTTCTGAACATTTAGAGTTAATCTCAATATCTTGATGAAAAGTAAAATGAGTTCCCATTGAATCTATTGCACACATAGAATAAAATTCTTTCCCATCTTCTCTTTTTACCCTATGAGATGTAGGCAATGCTGAAACAGGATATATAAATTTTATATTTTCATCAGCTACAAATACTCCTTTTTCCTGCATCTCTATTAAAATATCATCTATATCTGGATATTTATTTTTTAATTCATTTTTTATATCTTCTAAAGACGTTTTAGAGTCAATTACAGACTCCATAATAAAAACTCTAATATCTTGATGTTTTTTCTTTAAATTCATATATCTATGTTCTAAATATAACTCCTGGCTAGTATAATTTTCAAACTCTAGCTCTAAAAATTCTTCTTTTGTATACATTTATTCTCCTTTTATATCCCTTTTAATGCCATTTCTAGCAATTGTTCTAATTCTTTTTTATAGTCTTTATATTCCTCAATTTCTCTATTACGAGGTCTTTTCATCTTTACTTTAAAATCTTTTATGATCTTTCCCTTATCTTTAGACATTACTATTACTCTATCACTGAGGTATAGAGCCTCTTCTATGTCATGGGTAACCATTACAGTTGTGATTTTGGTTTCCTGCCAAAGTTTTTCTAGTTGTACCTGGATAGATTTTCTCATTTGAAAATCTATTGCCCCTAAGGGTTCATCTAAGAGTAAAATTTTAGGATTTCCTGACAAAGCTCTTACAAAGGCTGTTCTTTGTTTCATCCCTCCAGATAACTCCTTTGGATATAAGTCTTCCTTTCCTTCAA
>Ga0316197_10000949_pt1 | contig 20610 bp, 18 predicted proteins | sample OudBiesiAoxic_MG_FD_204939 | JGI IMG/M metagenome (GOLD analysis project Ga0316197, IMG submission 204939) | Coastal sediment microbial communities from Oude Bieten Haven, Netherlands - site A oxic | ecosystem: Environmental > Aquatic > Marine > Coastal > Sediment | place: Netherlands... | reverse complement strand
GTGTCCATATCACCGGCCCAGGAAATATAGCCCACTGCGCCACCGTAAACGCCACGTTTCACCGGCTCCAGCTCGTCTATAATTTCCATCGCCCTGATTTTTGGCGCCCCGCTGAGCGTGCCTGCGGGCAGGGTCGCGCGCAATACGTCGATTGCTGTTTTGCCCGCCTTGAGCAGCCCGGTCACGTTGGACACGATATGCATCACGTGTGAGTAACGCTCCACGACCATTTTGTCCGACAGCTCCACCGTGCCGGTGCGGGCGATGCGGCCAACATCGTTGCGACCCAGGTCGATCAGCATCAGGTGTTCGGCGATCTCCTTGGGGTCCGCCAGAAGCTCTGCTTCCAGCGCGGCATCTTCCTCTTCCGTTCGCCCGCGGCGCCGGGTGCCGGCAATGGGCCGAACCGTCACCACCCCCTCCTCCAACCGCGCCAGAATCTCGGGCGAGGAGCCGACAATATGGAAATCCTCCAGGTCGAGAAAGTACATATAAGGCGACGGGTTCAGGTTGCGCAAGGCGCGGTAGAGGTTAAGCGGCGGGGCATCAAAAGGCACACTCATTCGCCGTGATGGCACTACCTGCATCACGTCACCCGCCAGCACGTACTCCTTCACGCGATCCACGGCCTCTTCATACCGGGACTGGGAGATATCCGAGTCGGCCTGCTCTTCCAGCTTCGCGCAATCCGCCCCTCCCAGCACTACTTCGGGCAGTGGCGGCATGGGCTTTCGCAGCCTGGCAACCAACTCCCCCAGCCGTGCGAGCGCATTGGCAAGGGCGTCTTCCACGGCGGGGTCAGCATTGACCACGAGCCGGATGGTACCGGCAAGATTGTCGAATACCAGCACCTCTTCGGACACCATCAGCAGGATGTCCGGTGTGCCCAGTTTGTCGGGGGGTGTAGTGAGCGCCAGCCTGGGCTCAACGAAACGTACCGTGTCGTAGGCAAAATAACCCACCAGGCCACCGTGAAAAACAGGCAGGTTCTGCTGGGGCGCGGTACGGTAACGCTGTTGAAACTTCTCGGCGAAATCAAGCGGGTCAGATACCTCACAGCTCTGCGACAATTCACCGTCTACCCAGACCTGTGCCTGATGCCCGTATATTTTGAGTACGGTTCGGCACGGCAAACCGATAATGGAGTAGCGACCCCACTTTTCACCGCCCTGCACCGATTCAAAAAAATAGGAGTACGCGCCTTCCGCCAGTTTCCGGTAGGTACTGATAGGCGTCTCAAGGTCGGCCAGTACCTCGGTACTGACGGGTATACGGTTGTAGTCTTGTGCCGCCAACGCGGCAAAGTCTTGCGGATTCATGGGGTGTCCTCGGAGCGTGAATATGCGTTTTCAGGTCGTGGCAATGCCCTGGCTACCATCGCCAGCAGGTGACCTCGCGCATCGAAAGAACGTCGATGCTGTTACGCACTGCTGTTAACACAGCATTCTCCAGGAATCGGGGACTGCCTATTGTACATACGGGGCTGTGGTTGGCAAAGTCCACGCGCCAGATAGTTCCATTAGCGGCAGCAGTCAAACCGAAGCCAATTGCGCCCGCATTTCACTGATCACCGCCGCGTAGTCCGGCTGGTTGAAAATCGCCGAGCCGGCGACAAAGGTATCCGCACCGGCGGCGGCGATCTCGGCGATGTTTTTCGGCGTTACGCCGCCATCAATTTCAAGGCGAATATCAAAGCCGGAGGCATCGATGAGGGCACGGGCCTCGCGCAGCTTATCCAGCGTGGCGGGAATGAAAGACTGCCCGCCAAAGCCGGGATTGACCGACATCAGCAATATCATATCCACCTTGTCCAGCACGTACTTGAGCGCATCCAGGTTGAGGTGGGGGTTGAATACCAGGCCGGATTTGCAGCCTGCGGCGCGAATCATCTGGAGGGAGCGGTCGACGTGGGTGGAGGCATCGGGGTGAAACGTAATATAGCTCGCGCCGGCCTCGGCAAAATCACCAATCAACTGGTCCACCGGGCTCACCATCAGGTGAACATCGATCGGGGCGGTGACACCGTGTTTGCGCAGGGCGCTGCAAACCATGGGGCCAATAGTGAGGTTGGGCACATAGTGGTTATCCATAACGTCGAAGTGGACAACGTCCGCGCCAGCCGCAAGAACCGCGTCTACCTCCTCTCCCAGGCGGGCAAAATCGGCTGACAGTATTGAAGGGGCTATGAGGTAGTCCGACATGGGAGACTCCGGGTCATTATCAGGGGCGCTATTCTAACGGCTAACTGCTCAGGGTACACGGCTCGATTGCAGGGCAGCATCGAGCTTGTCCAGGCGTTCGGGCGTACCGACATCCTCCCAGTGCCCCTGAAAATACTCACCCCTCAGGACGCCCCGGCGTATCGCCGCGTCCAGCAGCGGTCTGAGGGGGTATTTGCCCGGCGCCATGTCAGCAAAAAAATCGGCGGTATATACCCCTAGTCCGGCGTAGGTGAAGCCGCTCTCGGCAGGCTTCCGCTCGCGCACCAGACCCTGCTCGTCCAGCTGAAAGTCACCCAGCGGGTGCTGGGCCGGGTTGTCGACCAGCACCAGGTGGGCAAGGGCCCCACCGGCCGGGGAGCACCCCGCCAGCTGCTCGAAGGGGTACTCCAACCACACATCACCATTCACGACCAGGAAGGGTTCGTCACCCAGCAAGGGCAGTGCCTGGTAGATACCGCCGGCTGTCTCCAGTGGCTCCGGCTCGCGCGAATAGCTGATGGTCAGGCCCCAGCGGCTGCCGTTGTCACAGTAGTCGATGATCTGTGATGCCAGGTGTGAGACATTGATCACCACCTCACTCAATCCCGCCCGCGCCAGGCGCTCAAGATGGTAGCTAATAAGCGGGCGCCCTCCCGCTTGCAGCAGCGGCTTGGGTGTGTGATCGGTCAGTGGCCGCATCCGCTCGCCGAAACCCGCCGCGAGAATCATGACTTTCATCGCGCTGCGCTCCAGGACTGCCCGGCTATCACCGGAGACAGGCGAGCGGCAAACCACTGCTGGAACTCGCCCAGCAACGGCTCCTCCCCGGCATACCGGTGGGCGATTTCCTGCACATAGTGAATGACCAGGGGAAGGTCAGCCAGGTATGTGGATTTGCCATCGCGAAGATACAGCCTTGCGAAAGTCCCCAGCACCTTGATGTGTCGCTGCAGGCCCATCAGGTCGAACCAGCGCAGAAAATGCTCGGGCGCCACAACGCCTGGCAGCCCGCTGCGGTGAAGCTGCCCCCGGTACGACAGCGCCCACTGCTCCACCTGCTCTGGCGGCCACTGTATGTAACAATCGCGCAGCAGGGATACCAGGTCATACGTGACCGGACCCACTACCGCGTCCTGGAAGTCGATGACACCGAGCCCGCCGCCGGGCTGCGGCATGAGATTGCGGCTGTGGAAGTCCCGATGGACCACCACCGTGGGTTGTTCCAGCGCGCTGGATACCAATATATCGAACACCGCAGCCAGCAGACGCTCCTCACTGGCATCCAGGGACTGTTCCAGCAATGCCTGCACGAACCAGGCGGGGAAACGACCCAGCTCTTCGCGCAGCAGAGCCTCGTCATAGGCAGGCAATGATAGTCCGTGAACGTCGATAGCCCGCATGCGCAGCAGCAGGTCCAGTGATTCAGTGTAGGGCTCGGCACCGGCCCCGGCGCGCAACTGTTCCAGCAACAACTGGTCTCCCAGGTCCTCAAGGACCATGTAACCGCGCTCCAGGTCAGCGGCATAAAGCGCTGGCACCCTGACGCCCGCCCCGGCAAACAGCTCTCTTACTGCCAGAAACGCCTGGTTTTTCTCCGTGGCGGGGGGCGAATCGACCAGAACATAGCTGAGGCCACCGAACATCGCCCGAAAGTAGCGCCTGTTGCTCGCATCCCCCGCCACTGTCGTCAGCGGCGGTACCGGCTCTGCACTCCCGGGCGTGAGTATCGACAGCGCCCAACTGGCCAGGTCGCCTGGCGGGGCCGATGAATCGGCTGATATTTCCACTTCGGATCTCTCCACTGCAAACCTATTCGCTTCGAATCGTTAGTCACACTGAATAATTGACGGACAAGGGCGGGGCGATGCTTTAGAATCCGCGTTTAAACCGCGCACAGCTCAAACATAAATGACATCTGACGTTGCCAGACCACTACCCCGCAGGCTGAGATGCTCTGTGGCAGCCCTCCTGATCAGCTTTACGACACCAATCCCCCTGCTGGCACAGGATACCAACCCCGAGGCCTGCGCGGCCAATGGAAATACGCCCGGCGATAACTGTCCGGACTCACAAGACACATCCAGCGCGCCCGCAACGGTCGCACACGCCCTGGACTGGGCGCCGGAAAGCGCCGTACCCGATGAGCTTCGCGACCTCGACTGCCGTTTGTGCAAGGGCCGGTACATGGACCCCCTGGCCAATGAGGACCAAAGCACCAACCCGGATGACGCGAATATCGAGGCGGATGCCGAGCAGACGGAATTGCAGGGCGACACGGTGCGTTTTTCCGGTGGCGTGACCGTCAGCCAGGGGTACCGGCAGTTCCGCGGCGATGAGGCGACCATCAATCGCGAAACCGGCGAGGCGATACTGGACGGCTCGGTCACGCTGCGCGAACCGGGCATTTTGCTGCAGGGAAGTCGCGCGGTCATCTTGACCGACACCGGTGAAGCGACCATGGATAACAGCGAGTTCGTGATCCACACGGACCACTTGCGCGGGACCGCAGACATGCTGGAGCGGGATTCCGACGGCCTGGTTCACGTTCACAACGGCACTTTCACCTATTGTCCGCCGGGCGAAGAAGACTGGCTGATACGGGCGAATACCATTGACCTGGACATCGAGGACGGACTGGGTACTGCGCGAGACGCCACCCTGGCTATCGCCGGCGTACCGGTGTTTTACACCCCATGGCTACAGTTCCCGCTGGATGACAGACGGCGCACCGGCCTGCTCTGGCCAGACTTTGGTAACGACAGCACCGGTGGACTGGACATAACGGCACCCATCTATCTCAACCTGGCGCCCAATTACGACGCACTGTACTCCCCGCGTTACATCGAGGAACGGGGCCTCAACCACGAACTCAAGACGCGCTACCTGAATCGGTACCTGGGGTACTGGGAAGTTGGTGGCGCCTATATGGACAGTGACGACCGTTACAAAGACCGGATCGGCGACGACAAGAGCGACGACCGCTGGTTGGCCGTCGTTCGCCAGAATGGCCTGCTTGATCAACGCTGGCGATCAAGGATCGACTACAGCAAGGCCAGTGATATCGATTATATGAAAGATCTGGAAACCTCCAGCCTTACCGCACAGCGCCGCACCAGCCTGCTCCAGATGGCGTCCCTGGATTATCTCGGGGACAATTGGCTGGTAACCCTGGATGTGGAGCAATACCAGTCGCTGGCAGACGATATCAGTGACGCTTACAAGAAGCTGCCCCAGTTGACCGCCCAGTACCGCTCCAGCGGCGCGCCGTTTGAGTTACAGCCTATCCTGCTGACCCAGTACTCCAACTTTGATTCAGACGACCCCGTGGTGACCGGCCAACGCGCCTATACTGAAGGCGGCGTCGCCTTCCCGATGAACTGGACCTACGGTTTCCTCAAACCTACGGCAAAATACCGGCAGTTGAACTACGACCTCAGTGACGGGGCGTTTTTCACTGACAACAGCCCTTCCACCGGCGCACCAATGGCCAGCCTCGATGGAGGCCTGTATTTCGAACGAGAAACCAGTTTTGCTGGCGAAAACCTGCTGCAGACCCTGGAACCTCGCCTGTACTACCTCTACTCGGAGTATGAGAACCAGGAAGACCAGCCCGATTTTGACAGCGCGGAGCTGACCTTCTCCTACAACCAGTTGTTTCGTGAAACCCGATTCTCCGGCCACGACCGTATCGATGACGCGAACCGCCTGTCTGTGGGTGTGGGTACGCAGTTCATCGACGCCCAGGATGGTCAGAAGATCCTGGGGGCAAATATCGGCCAGATCTTTTACTTCCGTGATCGCAAGGTTCGCCTGCTGCCGGGCGCTCCCGAGCTGGACGAGTCCAGTTCCGAGATTGCCGGGGACCTAAGCTTCACACCCACCCGCAACCTGTCGATGCGCACCGACCTGGTCTATGACCCCCACAGCGGGAATATGAACTCCGGCAACTTCCTGGCGGGCTACAAACGGGACGACGGCGCGATTTTCAACCTGGGTTATTCCTATAACCGACCCCTGCAATTGTCCGGCAGGCAAGCGGAGACCGAGCAGGTGACCGCATCGACCTATCTGCCACTGGACACCAACTGGCGCGTATTTGGCGCCCTCAACTACAGTTTTATCGATAATCAGGCGATCGAGCAGATGGCGGGCATAGAGTACGAAAACTGCTGCTGGGTCGTGCGCCTGATGCACCTGCGCTATTACGACAACGATACGCAGGGTTTCTTCCCCGACCTGAACAACCCTGACCTGGAACAAGAACACACAACGCAGGTCCAATTTGTTCTCAAGGGCATGGGCGGCTTTGGCAGTCGCATCACCAACATTCTTGAAGATATGATTCGAGGTTACCAAGAGCGTGAATATTAAGGCATTACTCGTAGCGGCCGGCCTGGCCGTCTCCTTGCTCACCAGCCCCGGACTAAGGGCGGCTACCGAAATGGTTGACCAGGTGGTGGCGATCGTCGACGACGACATCATCATGGCCAGCGAATTGCGGGAACGGGTGGCAGCTCTTACCGAAACCCTGCAAGCGCGAGGCATCGACCTTCCGCCCGAGGACACGATGATTCGTGAAACCCTGGACCGCTTGATCCTGGAAAGCATCCAGTTGCAGATGGGTTTGCGCGTCGGTGTGCGGATATCCGACGCCCAGCTCAATGGCGCAATCCAGAACATCGCTGCCCAAAATCGCATGACGCTGGACCAGTTCCGGCAGGCGCTGGAGGAGCGCGGCCAGTCCTACCCGGCCATGCGCGAACAGGTTCGCAGGGAAATGATCATTCAGCGCGTGCAGGCGGGCAACGTCAACCAGCGCATCCAGATCACTCCCAAGGAAGTGGATAACTTTCTGGGCACCGAGGATGGCAAGAAACTCACCCAGGCCGAATACAACCTGCTGCACGCTTTACTGCCACTTTCCCCCAATGCCAGCCCGGAAGAAGAGGCCGCCGCAAGCGCCTATGTAGCGCAGGTGCTTGAGCGCATTCGCAGCGGCCAGTCCTTTGAGGAGGTCATCCGCTCCACCAACGGCCGCTTCAGTGGCGGCGACCTGGGCTGGCGCAAGACTGAGGATCTGCCCTCGTTATTCTCGGACGAGGCACCCAGGCTCGCCAAGGGTTCAACCTCCGACCCGATTCGCAGTGACAGCGGTTATCACCTGATTTTTATGAAGGATGTGCGCGGCAGTGAGGCTATCGTGGCCCAGACCCAGGTGCGACATATCCTGGTCAAGCCCTCTGAAATTCTCACCGACGAGCAGGCGCGTGAGCTTGTGCTGAGCCTGCGTGCGAGGGTCCAGGCAGGCGAGGACTTTGCCGATCTGGCCAGGGAATACTCCGAGGATATCGGCTCTGCACAGGAAGGTGGGGAGTTGGGCTGGACGAACCCCGGACAGATGGTGCCCGAATTTGAAAAGGCGATGCAGGCCACCGCCGTGGGCGATATTTCCGAGCCCGTGCGCACCACTTTCGGCTGGCACATACTGGAGGTGGAGGGTCGCCGCGACCAGGATATGACCAGTGAGGCGATACGCACAAAAGCTACCAATTACCTGCACAATCGCAAGTACCAGGAGGAACTGGATGCCTGGCTGCAACAGATTCGCGACGAAGCCTTCGTGGATATCAAATAGGACGAACCGCCCTTGCCCATCCCCAGAGTAGCGATCACCCCCGGGGAGCCCGCCGGCATAGGGCCGGATATCGTGCTCGCTGTTGCCAGGGGCAACTGGCAAGCCGAGTTGGTCGTCGTCGCAGATCCGCAGCTTATGAAGGAGCGTGCTGCCGCACTCGGCCTGGCGGTCACCTTGTTGCCGCTGGACCTGAACACACCACCACAGGCGCATACCCCGGGAACACTCAGGATTCTGCCAGTAAACCTGGCCAGCAGCTGCCGGCCCGGCGAACTCGATCCAGTTAACGCCCCCTATGTGGTGGACACCCTGCGACAGGCGACCGAGGGCTGCCTTCGACATGAGTTCAGCGCACTGGTAACCGCCCCGGTGCAAAAGTCCGTGATTAATGATGCCGGTATCGCCTTCACCGGCCACACCGAATACCTCGCTCGCGCAACCGGCACCCCGCGGGTGGTGATGATGCTGGCTACCTCCACCATGCGGGTAGCACTGGCCACCACCCACCTGCCGTTGGCGGCTGTGCCGGCAGCGATCACCCGGGCCATGCTGCTGGAATCTCTTGAGATCCTGGCGCGTGACCTGCAAGGCAGATTCGGCCTGGCGAAACCGCGAATAGCGGTACTGGGACTGAACCCGCATGCGGGTGAGGGAGGTCATATGGGACGAGAGGAGATAGAGACCATCATTCCGGCCCTTGATACCTTGCGTGCCCGGGGTATGGATCTGCTGGGGCCGCTGCCGGCCGATACCGCCTTCAATCCCAAGGTGCTGGAACACTGCGACGCGGTGTTTGCGATGTATCACGACCAGGGTCTGCCGGTGTTGAAATACGCTGGTTTTGGCGAGGCCATCAACATCACGCTGGGCCTCCCAATTGTTCGCACCTCAGTCGACCACGGCACCGCACTGGACATCGCAGGCAGCGGCACGGCCGATGCAGGCAGCATGGAGCAGGCGCTGGCCTGTGCCATCAGCATGAGCACGCCGCCGCAGGAAACCAGCGGCTAGCGGACGCGGTGGTTCACCCTCGGTCAGTATTGTGCCTAGGTGCAGGCAGAAAGATGGCCGCCGCTGTACAATGGCCGCCATGAGCAAAACCCCACATCGCGCGCGCAAGCGCTTCGGCCAGAATTTTCTGCAGGACACCGGTGTCATCAACGACATCGTGCGGGCTATCAACCCCCAGCCCCAGGACCACCTGGTAGAGATCGGCCCTGGCCAGGGTGCCTTGACAGAGCAACTATCGGCGAGCGCATGCCAGCTCGATGTCATTGAACTCGATCGCGACCTGGTAGCGGGCCTGCTGGCTGCCTTCAGTGTCAATCCGCGGTTCGGGCTCCACAGCGCCGACGCCCTGACATTTGATTACAGCTCACTGGTCACGGGTGAACAGCCTCTGCGGGTGGTCGGCAACCTGCCCTATAACATATCGACGCCGCTGATTTTCAAACTGCTGGAGAATACGGCCATCGTGCGGGATATGCATTTCATGCTGCAGCTGGAAGTGGTGGACCGCCTCGCTGCCAGTCCGGGCAGCAAGGCCTGGGGCCGGCTGGGCATCATGGCCCAGTACCACTGCGCCGTAGAGAAGCTGTTCGAAGTGTCGCCGGAAGCATTCAGCCCACGCCCCAAGGTGCAGTCGGCGATCGTGCGATTGACGCCCTGGCAGGAATCGCCGTGGGCCGACTGCGATACCCCATTATTACGCCAGGTGGTACAAACCGCCTTTGGACAACGCCGTAAAACCTTGCGCAACAACCTGAAAGGGCTTATAGATATAGCGCGCCTGGAAGCACTGGGCATTGACCCCGGAGCCAGGGCGGAAACGTTGGCGCTCTCCCAGTTCATTGAGATTACGACTGCCCTACATGGATAAAACTGACAACACCCGAACCAGCAGAACCCAGGTTGTCGTCACCGTAGTGACGACCTATTTGCCGGGCCACTCACGACCGGACCAGAACCAGTATGCGTTCGCCTACACAATCACCATCAGCAATGAGAGTGACGTGCCGGTGCAACTGCTGTCTCGGCACTGGTTAATCACTGATGCAGACAATGCCGTGCAGGAGGTGCGTGGCGAGGGCGTGGTAGGCGAGCAACCCCGGATCCCGCCAGGCAAATCCTACCGTTACACCAGCGGTGCTACCCTGGCCACCCCCGTCGGTTGCATGGAGGGCAGTTACACCATGGTGCGCCTCGACGATCAGCCGGGGTCACCGACAGAAGCCGACCGATTCGAGGTACCCATACCCGCCTTCTCCCTCCACACCCCCACGGCCCTGCACTAGGACCAGCGCATGGCCACCTACGTAGTCGGCGACATACAGGGCTGCCTGCAGCCACTCAAATGCCTCTTGCGCAAAGTGTCGTTCAACCCCGACAAGGACATGCTCTGGTCAGTGGGCGACATCGTCAACCGCGGTCCGCGCTGCTTGAAAACCCTGCGTTTTCTGCATGCCATGCGCGACAACCTGGTATTGGTCCTGGGTAACCATGACCTGCACCTGCTCGCCGTGGCCGCCGGGGTCCGCCAACCCAACCGCTCCGACACCCTGAAAAAAATCCTGAAGGCGCCGGACCGGGAAACACTGCTGACCTGGTTACTGCACCGACCGCTGCTGCACACCGAGCAAGGTTTCACCATGGTCCATGCCGGTATTCCGCCCCAGTGGTCTGTGACGGAAGCCGGCAAGCGGGCCCGGGAAGTCGAGGCAGTACTGCAAAGCCCCGACTGCACAGAGTTTTTCAAGCACATGTACGGCAACGAACCGCTGGTCTGGTCAGAGGACCTCACCGGCATGACGAGGCTGAGGGTCATCACCAACTACCTCACACGCATGCGCTTTTGCACCAAGGACGGCGTGCTCGACCTGGAGAGCAAGGGACCCAGCCCGGACCTGGGTAAAACCGCCATGTCGGCCTGGTTCAGTCATCCCAAGCGCAAAACAGTGAAGGACCGCATTCTGTTTGGCCACTGGGCGTCCATCGAGGGGCAAACCGACCACCCCAACGCAATAGGACTGGATACCGGCTGTGTCTGGGGCGGGACGTTATCGCTGTACGAACTGGAAACAGGACGGCGGACCGGCTGCCAGTGCAGGGACGGCAAGTGCAAGAAGCGAAAGTGCTAGGCCGGCCCGTCGCCACCCGTTGCGAGACAGCAGCGTGAAGGTCTACCTGGTCGGTGGCGCCGTTCGCGACGCCCTCCTTGGCTACCCCACCAGTGAACATGACTGGGTGGTGGTAGGCGCCAGCCCCCAACACATGCTCGATTTGGGCTACCAGCAGGTGGGCAAGGACTTTCCCGTGTTTCTGCACCCCCAGACCCGGGACGAATACGCCCTGGCCCGCACCGAGCGTAAGTGGGGGCATGGCTATACCGGCTTTGCCGTGCACTGCGACCCCTCGGTGACGCTGGAAGAGGATTTGCAGCGCCGGGACCTCACTATCAATGCTATGGCACAGACCGATACCGGCGAGGTGATCGACCCCTACGGCGGACAGCGCGACCTGAGCGCAAAAGTATTGCGGCACGTGTCAGAGGCTTTTGTGGAGGATCCGCTGCGGGTGCTGCGCACGGCGCGCTTTGCGGCCCGCTATGCGCATCTGGGCTTTAGCGTGGCGCCGGAGACACTGGCACTGATGACTGAGATCGTCAGCCAGGGCGAGCTGGCTCATCTGCCGGCGGAACGGGTCTGGGTGGAACTGGAGCGCGCCCTCGGAGAACGCAGTCCCCAGGTGTTTGTGGAGGTTCTGCGAGCCTGCAACGCGCTGGCTGCGCTGCTGCCCGAGGTGGACGCGCTGTTTGGCGTGCCCCAGAGCCCGGAGCACCACCCGGAAATAGATACCGGCGTGCACACCCTGATGGCCTTGCAGCAGGCGGCAATGTTGAGCCCGGCTACCGATGTACGCTTCGCTGTCTTGCTGCATGACCTTGGCAAGGGTATGACGCCGGACGCCGACTGGCCGCGCCATATCGCTCACGAGCACCGGGGACTGCCCCTGGTAAAGCGGGCCTGTCAGCGCCTCAAGGCCCCCGGCGCATATCGGGAGCTGGCCCTGAAGGTGAGCGAATACCATACCCACTGCCATCGCGCACTGGAATTGCGCGGCAAGACCCTGCTGAAACTGTTTAACGCCACCGGCGCGCTGCGTTCTGCGGATCGTTTTGACGCATTTTTGCTAGCCTGTGAAGCGGATGCGCGTGGCCGCAAGGGACTGGAGCAACGCGAGTACCCGCAGGCCGAATACCTGCGCCATGCCCTGGCGGTCGCCAAAACAGTGACGGCAGCCGATTTCAAGGAACAGGGCGTGCATGGCAAGGCGCTGGGCGAGGCAATCAAGGCGGAGCAGGTACAGCGGCTGGACACGCTACGCAGCCAGTCCGGCGAGCAGCGCTGAGGGCGGCTGCCCCTTTGCATGGGTCAGGCCCGCGATATCCAGCGCCCTCGCCACTGAAAGTCTACCGGGGCGAGCGGCTGAGAGGCCTGGTTGTAGGCTTGCCACAGCGACTGGTAGCTTTTTCCCGCCACCGGGTGAATCTCAGCCGGCGCCAGCTCTGCCAGCGGGCGCAACACGAAGGCATTCTCCAGTATCTCCGCCCGCGGCAACTCCACGCCCTCGATGTTGCCGATGAGCTGGCCATGGGTCAGGATATCGATGTCCAGCTGCCGTGGGCTGAAACGGCTGGCATTGGCCGGGCGGCCGTGCTCGTATTCGATGTGGCGCAGACTGCTCAACAGCTGGCCGGGGCTGAGCGCGGTATCAACGCCCACCACAAGGTTGAGGAAGGGCTGGCCGCTGAACCCGATGGCAGCACTGTCATATACCGGCGACAGGGCAAGCTCACCAAATAGCCCCGCCAGGGCGTCCAGGCCCGCCACAATATAGCGCTCCCGCTCAATATTACTGCCCACCCCAAGATAGACAGCGGGCATCAGGGACGCTCCCCACGCTCTATGACCACGCCCACATCCTGCGCCTGGGCTACTGCGCCGGGCTTGGCCAGCCGCAGCCGCAGCCAGGGTACACCGAACTCGCCCAGCACGATGGCCGCGACCTGCTCTGCCATGGTTTCAATCAACTGGAACTCACTGCCCTTGATAAAAGACAGTACACGGGCGGAAATGGCAGCGTAATCCAGAGCGTCTGCTATCTCGTCACTGGCGGCGGCGCGCCGATTGTCTGTCGCCATTTCGAGGTCGAGCACCACATTCTGACGAACATTACGCTCCCAGTCGTATACCCCGATCACCGTATCGGCCCGCAGCTGGCGGATAAAAACGGTATCCATCAGACAGCCCCGCTGGCCGCAAGCGGCGGCAATTCTTCCATTGGCCACCGGGGCCGCACCCGGCTGGCGCCATCGTCTGACTGACCGGCCTGCAGGCGCTGGGCCCCGGCATAGGCGATCATCGCGCCATTGTCGGCGCAAAAGCGCAGGGCGGGATAGAACACCCTGGCCCCCTCCCGCGCCAGCGCCTCTTCCAACTGCTCGCGCAGCCTGATATTGGCGCTGACGCCACCGGCGATCACCAGTGTCTTCAAAGCTTCCTGCCGCAGAGCCCTGCGGCACTTGATAACCAGTGTCGCCACCACCGCCTCTTCAAAAGCACTGGCAATATCGCACTTGTCCTGCTGGCTCAGCGCCCCGCCAGCTGCACAGTCGGCAACCGTATTCAGGGTGTAGGTCTTGAGACCACTGAAACTGAAATCCAGGCCGGGCCGGTTGACCATCGGTCGCGGAAAAGTAAAACGGCCCGGCTCACCCGACCGGGCCAGGCGCGCGATATGGGGACCGCCGGGATACGGCAGGCCCAGCATTTTCGCGGCTTTATCAAACGCCTCTCCCGCGGCATCGTCCAGCGACTCCCCCAGGATGCGATACTCGCCTATCGCGTCTACCCGCACCAGTTGGGTGTGGCCGCCGGAGACCAGCAGTGCCACAAAGGGGTATTCAGGGTGCTCTTCTTCCAGCATCGGTGCCAGCAGGTGTCCTTCCATATGATGTACCCCCAGCGCCGGCACCCCCCAGCCAAACGCCAGCGCCCGGGCCAGCGTGGCCCCGACCATCAATGCGCCCACCAGCCCCGGACCCGCGGTATAGGCCACGCCATCGATGGCGCCTGCTTCACAACCGGCCCTGGCAAGCACCTCTTCGACCAGTGGCAGGGCCTTGCGGATGTGGTCGCGCGAGGCCAGCTCCGGCACGACTCCGCCATATTCCACATGAATGTCCACCTGGCTGAACAGGGCGTCCGCAAGCAGGCCGCGCTGCGTATCATAGAGCGCGACGCCGGTCTCATCACAGGAGGTTTCCAGACCCAGAATCAGCATTGTGTCCACCGTTTTCAAGAAGAGCCGCATGATACTGGCTGGACCCCTCTCAGACCAGTGCACCGATCCAGCCCCGGCATTGAATACAGCCTCCGGGTAAGCAGCAAAAGTGCCCATTTTCAGCCTTCTGACGCCCTTTGCAAAACCGACGGGATAAGTATAGAATGCGCGCCCTTTCAGGTGACCATTGTCCCGATGGCCAATTGTCGCGTTGATCACGGCCCTGACCAAGAACACGGCCCTAACATTGAAGAAACAGGTAAAGAATTAATGCCTCATATCAAAATCAAGGAAAACGAGCCATTTGACGTCGCCCTGCGCCGCTTCAAGCGCTCCTGTGAAAAAGCCGGCGTTCTCGCCGAGGTGCGCAAGCGTGAGCATTACGAAAAACCCACCACCGTGCGCAAGCGTGCCGGTGCAGCTGCGGTCAAGCGTCACCTGAAGAAACTGTCACGGGACAACCGCAAGCGCGTACGCCTGTACTAGAGCGGCACCCCCTCCCATGAGCGACGAATCCCTCAAGGCCACCATCGGGGCGGCCATGAAGGCGGCCATGAAGGCCCGTGACAAGGCTCGCCTGGGCACCATCCGGCTGATCCAGTCGGAATTCAAACGGATAGAAGTAGACGAGCGCATCGAAATCGATGACGCCAGGGCACTCGCCGTGCTGGACAAAATGGTCAAGCAGCGTCGCGATTCGGCCGACCAGTTCACCAAGGCCGGCCGTGATGAACTGGCCGAGCAGGAAAACTTCGAAATTGGCGTAATCCAGGAATTTCTTCCCGCCCAGCTCAGCGAGGAAGACCTGGTTGCCATGGTAGACGAGGCTATCGCAGCCGCAGGGGCGACCGGCATGCAGGCCATGGGCGCCGTAATGGGCCAACTGAAGCCGAAATTGCAGGGCCGCGCAGACATTGGCGCCGTCAGTCAACTGGTCAAATCCCGCCTCAGCGCCTGAGGCACAGCACTAAACTTTCCCCGGTTGCCGTGGTTCAATAGGCTGCCTACTCATAGCGTTGCATCCCCTGATGGCCGGACGGATACCCCAAGCTTTCCTCGATGACCTGCTGGAGCGCGTCGACATCGTCGAGGTCATTGATCGCCGGGTAAAACTGAGAAAAACCGGTAAGAACTACTCCGCCCGCTGCCCCTTCCACGAGGAGAAAACACCCTCTTTCAGCGTCAACCCCGACAAGCAGTTCTACTACTGCTTCGGCTGCGGTGCCGGCGGCAATGCGCTGGGCTTTCTCATGGATTATGAGAACCTGGACTTCCCCCGCGCGGTAGAAACACTTGCCGGCAGCGCCGGTTTGGAAGTACCCCGGGAGCCGGGTCGCACGGGGCCCGGCAGCGCCGAGCGAGAACAAAGTAACCGGCAACTCTATGACCTGATGGAGCAGGTCTGCACCTACTACCGACGACAGCTGCGTCAACACCCCCAGGCAAACCGGGCGGTTACCTATCTCAAGCAACGCGGTCTCACGGGCGAGATCGCCAAACAGTTTGACCTCGGGTTTGCACCGCCCGGCTGGCACAATCTGCAGCAGGCACTCGGTGACACGCCCGCGCTACAGACACTGCTTAAAGACAGCGGCATGCTGGTGGAAAATGAGCAGGGCAAGCTTTACGACCGCTTCCGGGATCGCGTGGTCTTTCCAATACGCGACCAGCGCGGCCGGGTAGTTGCGTTTGGCGGCCGGGTACTGGGCGATGACAAACCGAAATACCTGAATTCGCCGGAAACCGACATTTTTCACAAGGGCCGCGAACTGTATGGCCTTTACCAGGCGCGCCAGGCCAACCGGAAACTCGAGCGCTTGCTGGTGGTCGAAGGCTACATGGATGTCATTGCCCTCGCCCAGCACGGCATCAACAATGCAACGGCCACACTGGGCACAGCCACCAGCAAAACCCACCTGGAGCGCATCTTTCGCCTGTGCCCGGAAGTGGTGTTTTGCTTTGACGGTGACGAGGCCGGGCGCAAGGCCGCGTTTCGCGCGATGGAGACGGCACTGCCATGCATGGAAGATGGACGCCAGGCGAGATTCCTGTTTCTACCCGAAGGTGAGGACCCTGACACCATGGTGCGAAGCGGCGGCGCCGAGCAGTTTCAGGCGCTGGTAAAGTCCGCTATGCCGCTGGAGCAGTTTCTGTTTGAATCCGTGGCCGAAGGCCTGGACACCAACAGCATGACGGGCAAGGCGCGGCTGAGCAAACTCGCCCTAAGCTACCTGCGCCAGCTACCGGAGGGCGTATACAGGCAGCTGATGTTCCAGGCACTGGCCGAGCGCACCGGCCTGGACCTGGCCAGCCTGATGCAGCTCGAGCCCAGCCCGCCCGAACCGCCCCCGGCCCACTACCCCGATGAAGCGCCGGCGGAACAGCTTGCCCCGGTGGAACCGCAACCTCGCCAACGCGAGGCATCGCGCGAGCGTTCAACCGGGTACGCCAATATGGCGCAGTCGGCCATTGCTTTGCTGTTGCACCAGCCCGATATCGCCCACCTGGGAGACGCGAGTGAGCTGGCCGAGCTCGAGGGCGAGGACATAGCTCTGTTACGGGAGCTGCTGACCCTGCTGCACCGTCGGCCGGAGTCCAATACCGCGATGCTGCTGGGACACTGGTACGGCACCCCGGAAGGCGAAATTCTCAGCCGACTGGCGGGGCAGGAACGGCTGATACCCAAGGAGGGCATCGAACAGCAGTTTGCCGATACCATGGCCGCCCTGGCAAACGCGCCGCAACGATCAAAATTGAGTGCCCATGTCGACAAACTCAAACACACGAACTACGCTGAAGTGAGCGAGCCGGAGAAGCAAAGACTCCGGGAGCTGCTACAGGATAAACAACGCCGGGACACAAAGGCCAGCAAACCGCGCTAAGCAGCGCAGCGTGGCCAGACGCATCGCCAAATTGGCGTAATCCAGGCGCTTGTGTTGCTGATTTAAGACCCCATATAACAATAGTTGGTCAGTTGGCGATATTACCTGTCTAAATGGCCTATATTTCATGAAATAGCCGCCGCACCGAGTAGTTTAGGCGCTCCGTTATCGGTTATAATCGCCGGCTAAATTTTTTTCGTATTTTTGGTAAAGGTGTCAGCTTAATGACCGACGTTGTAAAACAGGAATCTCGCCTGAAAGATCTTATTGCCAAGGGCAAGGAACAGGGCTACCTGACCTACGCCGAGGTCAATGACCACCTGCCGGAAGACATCTCAGACCCGGACCAGGTTGAAGACATCATCCAGATGATCAACGACATGGGTATCCAGGTGTTTGAGGCTGCACCCGATGCCGATGAGCTGCTCATGTCTGAGGGCGATTCCGCCGACGATATCGCGGCGGCAGAAGCGGCGGCTGCCCTGGCGGCAGTGGAAACGGAAGCGGGTCGCACGACTGACCCGGTACGCATGTACATGCGCGAGATGGGCACGGTAGAACTACTGACCCGCGAGGGCGAGATCGTCATCGCCAAGCGCATAGAAGAAGGCATCCGCGAGCTGATGGCCGCGCTGGCCCAGTTCCCAGGTTCAGTGCAGAAGATCCTGGCGGAATACGAGCTGGTCGCGAAGGAAGAGCGCCGCCTGGCCGACATCATGGTGGGCTACCTCGACCCGGCCGAGAATGTGCCCTCTGCGCTGGAACTTGCAGAAGCGGCACCGCAGTCCACCAGCGACGATGATGACGATGAGGTTGATACCGGCCCGGACCCGGTAGAAGCGAAAAAACGTTTTACGGCTCTGAAGCGCCAGTACAACAAAAGCGAGAAGGTCATTGCCGAGAAAGGCCGCGGCTCGGCTGCGGCGGTCAAGGAGCTGGAGAAACTTGGGGAGCTGTTCAAGTTCTTCAAGCTGACTCCGCGCGTTTTTGATCCGATTAGCGACACGCCCCGCAACCTGCTCATGGCAATCAGGGACCAGGAACGGGAAATCATGCGCATCGCCATCCGGATGTGCAACATGCCGCGCAAAGACTTTATCTCTACATTCCAGGGTTCAGAGGCAGACCTCAAGTGGGTAAGCCGGCACACCCGCAAGAAAGACTACGGCAGCAAGCTGGCAGCTGAAAAAGAGAACATTCAACGCCTGCAGCGGCGCATCATCCAGGTGGAAGAGCAAAGCGGCCTGTCGGTCACAGAGATCAAGGACATCAACCGTCGCATGTCGATGGGTGAGGCCCGAGCGCGTCGCGCCAAGAAAGAGATGGTCGAGGCCAACCTACGCCTGGTGATCTCCATCGCCAAGAAATACACCAATCGAGGCCTGCAGTTTCTGGACCTTATCCAGGAAGGCAATATCGGCCTGATGAAAGCCGTGGACAAGTTCGAGTACCGCCGTGGCTATAAGTTCTCCACCTACGCCACCTGGTGGATTCGGCAGGCCATTACGCGCTCCATTGCCGACCAGGCGCGCACCATACGTATTCCTGTACACATGATCGAGACAATCAACAAGCTCAATCGTATTTCCCGCCAGATGCTGCAGGAAATGGGCCGCGAGCCCACCCCGGAAGAGCTGGGTGAGCGCATGGACATGCCGGAAGACAAAGTGCGCAAGGTACTGAAAATCGCCAAGGAACCGATCTCGATGGAAACCCCCATCGGCGACGACGAAGATTCACACCTGGGCGACTTCATCGAGGACAATACCATTCACTCCCCCGTGGATGCGGCAACAGGCCAGGGCCTGCAGGAAGCCACCAAGGAAGTACTGGCCGGTCTTACCGCGCGCGAAGCCAAGGTGTTGCGCATGCGTTTCGGTATCGATATGAACACCGACCATACCCTCGAGGAAGTGGGCAAGCAGTTCGATGTTACCCGTGAGCGTATTCGCCAGATAGAAGCCAAGGCACTGCGCAAACTGCGCCATCCCAGCCGTTCAGATTACCTGCGTAGCTTTTTGGACGAGTAATCGCCTGATACTTGCGCCAATAGCGCGACAACAGCACAACGCTACAGCACCATTTCAGGGGTTCGGCGCTATCTGGCCGCGCCCGAACCGCGGCATAGCGGTCTCGCAACCCCTAGTGGGCTTATCCGGTATCAAGTGGCACAAAATCAATGATGCGACCGCGATACACGCGCCTGTAAGAAAGACAGCACTGGGCGAAGAAAGCCAGAGAATCCCCAACAGGGCGGGAATAATAACCGCCGCAATATGATTTATTGTGAAGCTGACGCTGGATGTAGCGGCGATATCCTGTGGGTCGGAGATTTTTTGGAAGTAGGTATTGATCGCCATCGACAGAGCGAAGAACAGGTGGTCGATGATGTATAGCCCGGCAGCCACATACGCAGTCTCCACAAAGGCATAGCTGGTAAACACTATCACCAGCCCGATGTACTCCAGCCGCAGCGCCCGTCGCTCCCCCACCCGACCCACCCAGGAGCCAATACGTGACGCAAAAAACAGGTTGAAGACATAATTTGCCAGGTACAGCAGGCTGATATCTGCCGCCGAATACCCGAATTTCTCAACCATCATAAAACCGGCGAATACCATGAATATCTGCCGGCGCGCGCCGCTGAGGAAAGTCAGTGCGTAATACAGCCAATAGCGGCGGCGCAGTATCAGTTTTTTGTGTTGCACCGCACCCTCGGCAAAGTGCGGAAAAGCCGCCCACAGTGCCAGTGTAATAAACACACCGATACCCCCTGCCAACAGGTAGATTCCTGTGAAGCCCATCCCGACCCACTCCATCAACAACCAGATGCTGCTATAGGCCAACAATGCCCCGGCGGCCTTCACCGCCAGAGCCCGACCCATGAAATGCGCCGTTTCCGACTTCTCTATCCACTGCAGCGTGAGTGACTTGTTGATCGTCTCGAAGTAATGGAAGCCCAGGGACATTACGACCGTGGTAGCGTAAAGTCCGTAGATAGTGGGAAAAAACGGGGTGAGCGCCACACCCACCGACATCACCAGCAATGACGCCAGTGCAAAGCGCTGTTCCCGGATAATCAACAGGACAAAAACCGCCGTAAACGCGAGAAAGCCTGGCACTTCACGCAGGCTTTGCAACATACCGATCTCCGCCCCGGTAAATGCTGCCCGCTCAACTGCAAAATTGTTCAGTAAGGCCTGCCAAACCGAGAAGGTCAGTGGCATGACAAAAGCCGCAGCCAACAGGAAATTCTGCTGGGATAGCGCAAAGCCAGGGACAGTTGATCGCCTTGTATCCATGCTGGATGCCAGATTAATCGGGGTCGGAACCCACCAGATTCGGAGGGCTGCCAGTTTATGCCAAAGTCGCCACACCGCCTAATGACCTCGGCAGACCTTGGATCTAACCCTGCTAAAAGGCGACTAATTTGTAGGGGGACTGTGCCTGCGGCGAGTTCTTCTTTATAATCCCGCGTCTACCGCTAGACGGGCCCATAGCTCAGTTGGTTAGAGCATCCGACTCATAATCGGCAGGTCGAAGGTTCAAG
>Ga0316197_10000948_pt1 | contig 20645 bp, 14 predicted proteins | sample OudBiesiAoxic_MG_FD_204939 | JGI IMG/M metagenome (GOLD analysis project Ga0316197, IMG submission 204939) | Coastal sediment microbial communities from Oude Bieten Haven, Netherlands - site A oxic | ecosystem: Environmental > Aquatic > Marine > Coastal > Sediment | place: Netherlands... | reverse complement strand
TGGCTACGACCGGTTGCCCACGGCTCATACTCATATTGACTTTACCCTTGATGCCCGCGCCGTAACGCAGCGGCGCCACGGCGAGCCTGCAACCGTCCAGCCAGGGTTCGAGTGTCTTAACGAAACCATGGAAACGAACCCCGTTGCCATGCAGCGCGCGTACCTGTTCCGGCGCCTTGCTGCCGATCAGGTGGAATTCCATCTCCGGTAGTTCTTTGTGGATCAATGGCCAGATTTTGTTAACGAACCATTCTGCCGCATCGACATTGGGAGGGTGCTGATATCCTCCAACGAAAAATATGTCTTTGCGTTGTGCGAATGTGCGCTGGCACCCAACGACTTCATGAATATTGGAGACCACGTGGACCTTTGCCTCTGGTGTTGTTTCCCCCAGCACCGTTTTTTCTACCGGGCTCACCACCAGGGTTGCATCGGCAGCATTGATAACGGCCAGCTCTGAACGCTTCGTCAGGGCCGCACTGCGTTTCAGCGGCAGGCTTTCTTCCAGCTCGGCCATCCGTTCTTCACGCAGGTAATGCAGGTCGACGGTATCAAAAATGAACTTCGCCTTTGGACAATGCCGGCGGACCAGGGAGATATAGTTGGTGGCCACGTAGTGGCGACTGACCATGACGAAATCAAATTCGCCGCCCCTTTCACTGAAGAACCTTGGAAGTGAATCTATCCAGGGGTCGTAAACTACTTCGATACCCGCCTTTTGCAGCGAGGTCGTGTAATGTCCCGCATGCGCGCGGTTATCCGGCAGGAAGGTCACTCCGTATCCCAGGTGGACAAGGCAATTCATCAGGTAACCCAGACGGACACTGCCGGAATCCTGGTCCGGCTCCGGTGTATACGCGTCAACAATCAGCACACGGCCTTTCAGGCGATGGTCTCTTGCACGCCGTATTTCGCTGGCGTCTTCCGGGTCATGGATTGGGTCGGGGTAGAAAGACAGTTCATCAAGCCAGCGTTCCAGGAATTTCTCGCGATTCACAACCTGGTAGCTTTTCGCGCCTTCATTCAGGTCTGTTCCCGAGGTAATACCTTCGTGGTGGACGATAACGGCCGATGGCTGAACGCGAACCTTGAGACCTTTCGCCCTGACCCTGAACGCGAGGTCGGTATCTTCGTAGTAGGCCGGCGCATAATGCATGTCAAACCCGCCTAATTCCCGGAAAAGGCCGGTTTCCAGCATGATGCAAGCCCCGGAACAGTAGTCAACTTCCCTGGTATATTGATAATCAGGTCGTTCCTGATCATCTCCCTTTCCATAGTTCCAACCCGAACCATCATTGAAGATGATGCCACCGGCTTCCTGTAATTTTCCATCCGGGTAAACCAGGCTGGCCCCGGCGATACCTGTATCAGGATGATGCCGGAATGTATCGAGTAGTTCATCAAGCCAGCCTTCCAGGACCTGGGTATCGTTATTAAGCATCACGATGTAACGGCCCCTGGCCTCCGCCGCGCCACGATTGCAGCTTCGAACAAACCCCATGTTCTCTTCATTCCGGAGGTTGACCAGGCCCTCGATTCCTGCGAGGTAACCCGACGTTTCATCTGACGATTGGTCATCGACTACGATGACTTCGAAACTCGAATCGCACGGTGTTTCTGCCAGCGACCGTAAACAGGCAGCTGTATAGGCCCACTTGTTGTAAACCGGAATGATGATTGAGACATCAGGGTCTTCAACGACCGGAAATTCTGAGGGTGGCCCGGGATCTCCGATGGTATCGACTGGTACGGGTTCCTTGGTCTCGGTTTTACCATGTTTGACCTGGGTTGCCTGCGACCGATCCAGTGCACCTCTCAGTCCCTGGGTGCCCAGGGTTCTCACCACCTGGGAGAGCAACAAGGGCCAACGCAGTGGGTTCCATGCACGCGCACGGCCCAGATTCCCAACCATGCGCCCAAGGACGCGGAACGGCTTGGTAAAACGCCAGGAAGCGGTATTCAGTACCCATTGATGAACTGACCTGAGCTTTTCCAGGTGCAGATTGGTCTGCCGGTGCGCGGCTTGTTCGTGGTCCAGGTTACCCTGCATTTCATCGATCTGTGACTCCAGCGCAGCAACCCACTCAATGCGTCTTTTGACCTCATCTTTTCTTGCCTTCTCAAGGTCGTCTGCCCAGGCAGTGCGTTTTTCAATTTCTGTCTGCAGGTCCTTCGCCTGCTCATTCAACAGCGTGTTTTTTGCCTGGAGCTCAGTGTTTTCGAAAGCCAGTGAAGCAATCTGTGTTGCCTCGAGGCTTTGTAATCGGGCCAGGAATCGCCCGGCAGTGCCGGGCGAACAGATGGCTCTATATTGCGCTACCATCTCTGGAAGGTCAGCTTGCTGCAGTGTCTCAAGCCGCTGTCTGACCGAGGAAATCTGGTCCCGATCGGTTGCGAGTTTCCGTAACTGTTCAACCAGTGATGACGGATTGGGTTCGATCAGCCAGCCGGTTTCACCATGATTTACACGTTCCTCAAGGCTACCGACGCGGGTTGCGATAACCGGGATGCCCAATTGCTGCATTTCCGACAGCGTGTAGCTGAAGGTTTCAGGGACCACGGATAAAAGACCGGCTACATGCGGCCCGATGCTGGCTAACAGCTCCCGCAAATCTTCACGTGCATATTGAATGACAACGTTCACCCCGGACTTGCCAAAAAACAGCTCACCCTCTTTCCCGGAACCCAGCAGGTATACCTGCGCAATATCGTCCAGTTCCGGCAGCGCTTCCATCAGCAGGCGTTGCCCCTTGCCTTCCTGGATCCTTCCGGGAATTACCAGGCGGAGCCGGCCATCTTCACGGTCCCTGGGTAAAACTTCGGCATCGCCGGGAAGCCCAGGTAAGCCATGCGGGACGATTCTGATGTCGGTGGCCGACCAGGCCGGGTCAAGCTGAACCATCAGCCTGGCAACTGAATGACTGGGTGCTACTACCTGTACGCCCTGCTTTACAACGCAATCCCTCCACTGTCGCGCAAGCGCCTTCCAACTCTCAGCATTCCGCTCGCGAAGGCCAGGCAACAGGGTGTTTTCCCGCATGGCTGCTTCCAGGCAGTTCTCAGGGCCATCGCCCAGGTAAGGAAGCGGATTGATGCCAAGCAAGGGCCAAAGCGGGTAGAAGTCATGCAGAACCTGGAGGGTTGGCAGCTTCATGCGGAGCGCATCCAGGCTGTGTCCAACCAGGGAGGAAACAATCAGCCGGCTGATGCCGTAGCGTTCGGCGATCTCTTCTAATACCTGGATGTATTGCGGGTGTGCGCTCTCAGTGGAAACGATAGCGGGTTGCAGCCACCAACTGGCGACGGGCGCATCCAGTTGACTTCCCAGGTAAAGAGACAAGCGTTGGCCATAGCCTTTTCCGGTTTGTGGTCCCTCGGAACGCAATTGGAAATTAATGCCCTGGTCATCGGCTTCGATAAACGACTCGACCCATTTGGCGATCCCGCCACCCCAGCTGTGGGTAATATGAAGCGTGGCCGGTTTCCCGCCGGACCGGAAATCTGCAACAGACTGCGCCAGGAAAGACCCTGAGTCCGGGGAAGGCAATTTCAGCCAGGCATCCAGGCGTTCTCTCAAGAGTCCCCAGCCCGGCGGTTGCTTTTGTTCATGGGGCTGAAGTACATCTTCGTCAAAAAGGTCGCTGGATGCATCGTGCAGAAAGAGCGTGTCGGAAATCAGCAGCTTGCCGCCGGCCTGCTGCAAGCGATACATTGCGTTCGCCGGGCTGATGTTGGCTCCGGCAAGCGCCTCAACGGCTGCTGCAGAAAGATAAACGCAATGCTCAGGCCAGGTATGCCATTCGATGATTTCACCGGGTGCAAGTAAAGACACGAGGCCTTCCAGCAAGGAGGGATCGGAGGCGTGATCTGAGTCCGAGGCAAGGCCCGACCAGGGATTGAATTCTACGGCCGCGTTGCTAAGGGCGGTCAAAACCACAGGTTCCCGTGTTTTGGCCTGGATTTGTTCCAGCAGCGCATCGATTGCAGCTTTAAAAGCCGGCGTAGCCGCGATACCCTTCTTCACGATTAGCAAAGGAAGGCCCGGCCTCTGTTCAAGCTGCTGCTTCAACAATGTGTCGAGGGAATTGGGCTTGCTTTGATGGTCTGGTAAAGTCGTTGTCATGTGGGTGCTTTCGGCACGAAATCCCTTCATTATGGTCAAAGCACCGGGCGATGTCACCCGGTTATGAGGCATATGTGTAGATGAGTAAACGCAGAAAGAAGACTGCGGCAAAACGAAAAAAAACCAGCAAGCCGGTATCGCGCGGGTGGATCGGCAGGTTCTGGCGATTCGGATTGCTGCTGGTGGGCGTTTTTCTCGGCTTGCTGGTGCCCTGGGTTATCTACCTGAACTACCAGGTGACGACTGAATTTGAAGGGCGAAAATGGGATTTGCCCAGCCATGTCTTCGCGCGGTCTCTGGACCTTTATCCGGGTGCCTTGCTACCGGTGCAGGACCTGGAAATGGAGTTGAAGGCCTCCGGTTACCGAAGTAGCAACGAGCTATCCCGGCCAGGCCAGTACCGGAAATCCGGGAACAGTGTAGAAATTTTCAGGCGGTCTTTTAAGTTCCATGACGGTGAAGAAGGCCCGGGCCGCTTCCGCGTGCGGATCGCCGGCGGGAAAGTGACCGACATCACTGACCTGGCTGCGGGCAAACCGCTCGATCTTGCGCGTATCGATCCAGCTGAAATCGCAGCCATTTACCCACTTCAAAAAGAAGACCGGACGCTGGTGAAGCTGGTGGACGTCCCGCAACTCCTCGTTACCGGTTTGCAGGCTGTTGAAGACCGTAATTTCAAACACCACCCGGGCATTGACCTGCGCGGCATACTCCGGGCGGCTTTTGCCAACCTGAAAGCGGGTAGGGCGGTGCAGGGTGGAAGCACACTGAGCCAGCAACTGGTTAAAAACTACTTCCTGACACACGACCGGACCATTGCACGTAAATTCAACGAAGCGATCATGGCGCTGTTGCTGGAGTTGCACTACGACAAGTCGAACATTCTGGAGGCGTATATAAACGAGGTTTTCCTGGGCCAGCAGGGCGCTTATGCCGTGCATGGTTTCGGTCAGGCCAGCCTGTTTTACTTTGATCAGCCATTGAACCGCCTGGAGCCAAACCAGATAGCCTTGTTGATCGGTCTGGTCAAGGGTGCTTCGTACTACAACCCGAGGCGTCATCCGGAACGTGCCACGGCCCGGCGAAACCAGGTCCTGAGCGCTTTTTCCGAAACCGGTTTGCTCACGGCACAAGAGGCTAAGAAGCAGGCATCGCTGGGGCTTGGTATCACTGCAAAACCCCGTTCCCGCGGCACCCGCTACCATGCGTTCGTTGACCTTGTTCGCCGGCAGTTGTCACAGATTTACCAGGAACAGGATTTGAAAACCGAAGGCTTGCGGATTTTTACGACGCTGGCGCCTTCAGTGCAGGAAAAGACCCAGGCAGCCGTGACAGAGGGTCTGCGACAGCTCGAAAAACGCGGGCTTTCGCCCACGCTGCAGGCCGCCATGGTAGTGGCGGATGTTTCCACCGGTGAAGTCCAGGCACTGGTCGGGGACAAAAACCCGGACCGCGCCGGTTTCAACCGTGCAATCCATGCCCGCCGCCAGATCGGTTCGGTGATCAAACCGCTGGTTTATCTGCTCGCACTTGAACACAGCAACGACTACAGCCTGGTTACAGAGATCGAGGACGAACCGCTGACACTGAGACAGGCGGATGGATCGAACTGGTCACCGGCGAACTATGACGAAAAATCGCATGGTGGGGTCACGTTGTTAGAGGCTCTGACCCGTTCCTATAACCAGGCGACTGTGCGTCTCGGACTCAATATCGGTATCAATAACCTGGTCAGCCGGATTGAACAGCTGGGCGTGAGCGCCGAAGTGGATGCTGTGCCGTCGGTTTTCCTCGGCGCAGTTGAGCTGACACCACTTGAAGTGACACAGATATACCAATCGCTGGCTGCGGGTGGCTTCAGTGTTCCGCTGCGTTCCGTCATTGCGGTCCAGACCGCGGAGGGAAACGAACTGGCGCGCTATCCCTTGAGGATGGTTCCGCAACCCCGGCGCGAGGCTATAGGGGTGCTGAATTATGCGCTGACCCAGGTGGTTGAGCAAGGTACTGCAAAAGCGCTTCCCGGGTTGTTGGGCAGGACAGAATCGATAGCCGGAAAAACCGGCACGACCAACGATCGTCGCGACAGTTGGTTTGTCGGATATACTCGAAACCGCGTTGCAGTGACCTGGGTGGGTGAGGACGACAACAGTCCGGCGAGGGTCACCGGGAGCAATGCCGCGATGCAGTTATGGGCGGGATTATTCAGACAATTGCCGTTTGAGCCGGTTGATCTCAGAATGCCGGACGGCGCTTATTGGCGGTGGGTAGACTCAAAGAGCAATTTGCTGACTGGAAAAACCTGCGAAGGGGCTGTACAAATACCTTTTGTCGAAGGCTCGGCACCCAGCCGGTCGACAGCTTGCTACTCAGCACAGGAAAAAGATGAAGAGTCATTCTGGAAGAAACTGTTTGGAAAGAAGAAACAATAGTAGATCTGCAATCAGGCAGGTGCTGTTCCCGGTATTGTTGGTTACGGTGCTTGTATTGTTGAGCGCCTGTGCGGCCACTTCGGGCCCGGCACCATCGCAGGGTTCGGAAGTGGATTCCCGGGTCCGCGCTCCTGCGAAGGAGGACAGCGAAGGCGTCCAGGTTTTCCCATTGCAGAACCCGGCGGTTAAGGAGTTACTGGCTGACGCTGGCAGCGCGGAATCGGCAGGTAATTACAACCAGGCCGCTACATTATTGGAACGGGCTCTGAGAATTCAGCCCCGGGACCCGGAGATTCTGCAAAGCCTGGCTGAAGTCCGGTTGCAGATGCGGGACTATTCACAAGCACTTAATTTTGCGACCCGCTCCTACGACATTGGACCGAGAGTGGGTGAGATTTGCAGCAGGAACTGGCGCACGATCAGCGTTTCCCGCGAGCATTTGAACGACCATGCCGGCTCCGTTGAAGCCGAGCAAAAGGCAAAAGCCTGCATGAACACCAAGCCCAGGAGCCTTTGACAGAAACGTGAATGATTCCAAAGGCCGTAGCGCCCGTTTGCTGGATACTGACGGTCCTTTCACAGAAAAGCTGCAGAGCTTTGCACCCCGGGAAGCACAGATTCGGATGGCCGAGGCCGTTGAAGGTATTCTGGCTTCCGGTGGTTCGCTGGTAGTTGAGGCAGGCACCGGCATCGGCAAGACACTCGCCTACCTTGTGCCAGCGTTGCTGAGTGGTGATCGCGTGATCATTTCAACCGGCACCAAGACACTCCAGGACCAGTTGTTTTTCAGAGACCTACCGATGGTCTGCGAGTCCCTGGATTTGAAAATAAGGCCCGCCCTTCTGAAGGGGCGTGGAAATTATCTTTGTCTGCACCGCATGATGATCGCCCGCACCGAAGGTCGTCTGCCCAGCCGCGAAGCCGTGGTTGAACTCGAAGCGGTTATGGACTGGTCAACCCGGACCGAGGATGGTGATTTGTCCATTTCCGGAGTGGTCACCGACGACAGTGGCCTGATGCCGTTTGTCACCTCAACGGCCGAGAATTGCCTGGGTGGAGATTGCCCGCAGTTCGAGGATTGTCACGTTGCCAGGGCCAGGGGGACAGCACAGGAAGCCGACGTTGTGGTGGTTAACCATCATTTGCTGTTTGCTGATATGGCGATCAAGCAAAGCGGATTCGGTGAAGTGCTGCCCGGAGCCTCGGCCTTTATCATTGACGAGGCCCACCAGGCGCCTGAAACCGCGACACGTTTTTTCAGTATTTCCCTTACGGCCCGGCAAATTCAGGATTTATGCCGGGATTTCCTTGCAGAATCGGCCGAAGTATCCGGCGCGATGGGCGTATTGCGCGATCCGGTCGCGGACTGCCTGCAGAAACTCAGGGAGATTCAACTGGTGATTGCCGAGCGGATGCCGGAACGGGGCTCATGGAACGACCTGGTTCGGGACGAGGCGGTCCGGTTGGCGCTGCAGGAACTGGACCATTCCATCATCGCTCTTTCCGCGGTAACCGAAGAGTTGGTTGGCAGGGCCAGGAGCATGGACGGTTGTATTGAGCGCCTGACCGAGCTGCAGAGTCGCCTGGACCGTTTCGATTCACCTCAAGGAGCAGAAGAAGTCCGGTGGTTTGAACGGCGTGGACGCGGTTTTGCCCTGCACATTACTCCGCTCCAGGTTTCAGAGGTATTCAATAGTTTCAGAGAAATGGTGGACGCGGCATGGATTTTCACTTCCGCGACACTGGCTGTGAGAGGCGACTTCTCGCATTTCACGGCTTCAATGGGACTGGATGACGCCACAACCCTGCAATTGGATTCGCCATTTGACTATGCCAACAATGCGTTGATGTGGTTACCGGAAAGTATTCCCGAACCGCGTGAAGTTCAATTTGTTCCTGCTTTGCTGGAGCAGGTCGTGCCGTTGTTAAAAGCCAGCAGGGGCCGGGCCTTCCTGCTGTTTACTTCCCATCGGTCTCTGCGCCAGGCAGCCGAATTACTGGCCGGTGCGGTCGATTTTCCATTATTTGTGCAGGGCGAGCATCCGCGTAGCCTGTTACTGGAGCAATTCAGGCAATCCGGCCAGGGTATCTTGTTGGGGTCTTCCAGTTTCTGGGAGGGTGTGGATGTTATCGGGGAAGCGCTCTCGCTGGTGGTTATCGACAAACTGCCCTTCGCCGCCCCGGACGACCCGGTGATGGAAGCGCGCAGCGAGTCAATGCGCAGGGCGGGCGGAAATCCGTTCACGCAGTTGTACCTTCCACAGGCGGTCATCTCGTTGAAGCAGGGTGCCGGTCGATTGATTCGTGATGTGAATGACCGTGGGGCGCTGGTGATTTGTGATCCCAGGATCCGGACAAAGTCTTATGGAAAAGTTTTTCGGGAAAGCCTGCCACCCATGAAGCAAGCTGAAAGCCGAGAGGAAGTAGAGAGGTTTCTGGATGACTAAGTTAATGGCAGTGGAGACGTCGGCGGAGGCTTGCTCCGTGGCCTTGTTTTACAATGGTGAATCACATGTCTACTTTGAATATGCGCCGAGACGGCATGCAGACCTTTTGCTTCCGGCGATACGGACTCTGCTGGCCCAGGCAGGGTTGCCGCTGGCGGGCCTGGACGCCATTGCATTCGGGCGGGGCCCTGGCAGTTTTACCAGCCTCAGGATTGGCATTGGCGTTGTCCAGGGCCTGGCCTGGGGTGCAGATGTTCCGGTGGTTCCCGTTTCGTCCCTGGCGGCAATTGCCCAGGATGCCGTTGAGCGATCAGCGAGTGATATACCATTGGTCTGTGTGGCCGTGGACGCCAGGATGGGTGAGGTCTATACCGCCGCTTTCGAACGAAACCAGGCAGGTATAGTGGAACAGGCAAGTGAAGAACGGGTATGCGGGCCCCAGCAGGTGGAACTGCCTGCGCCGGGCACGTATATCGCGGCCGGGAATGGATTCGAGAATCTCGAAGACCTCAAAAACAAGGCCGGACAGGCGGCGCAATGCCATGCAGAGCTTTTGCCCGGGGCAGAAATGGTCGGAAAACTGGCGCTGAATTGGCTGGAGACTCACGAACCGCTACCGGCCGGGCTGGCTCAACCGGTTTATGTCCGCAATAATGTGGCGTCCAAACCCTCGCGAACCTGATCCGGTAGGTTTAAGGGAGCGATGCGTAGATTGACTGGTACTTTTTGGCTGCAGCATTCCAGTCCAGGCTATCGGCGAGGGCACGGCCGGCCTGTGCGAGTTGTCTCGCTTTCCCGGGCTGCTCCGAAAGATCAAGCACCGCGGCCATCATTTCATCCCAATCGTCGATAACGAGTGCCTGCTTCCCGGCTTCGACCGGAATGCCTTCAATGCCTTTACTCGTGCTGATGACCGGCAGGGTGGCCGCGAAACAGTCGATGATTTTCATCCGGGTTCCGCCGCCGTCGACGAGAGGGATAACAGACATGTCAGCAGCTTTCAGCCAGGGCGCCACCTGGTCCACGCTACCCGTCAGGTGAATCCTCGGGTGGGGGCTTGAGGAAGGCGGGTTCCGGCCTACGGCCAACAAGTGGCACGAAAGACCTTTTTCTTCCAGGCCCGGTAACAGGGTTTCGGCAAAAATTTGCAGGGCTTCACGGTTTGGCGGATAGGAGTATGTGCCGTGATAAACCAGCAAGGGACTGTCTTCCGGGATATTAAACCGGGCACGAACATCAGGTGTTGCAGGTAAATCAAATTCCGCCAGGTTCACACCGTGGGCCACCGTGTGCAGCAGTTGCGGATGTACCCCATCCTCACCCAGTTTCTGCCGGTCATTATCTGACACGCATACAACGGCATCAGAACGATTGCATAAATCGATTTCCAGGGCCTTGAGCGTTTCGTACTGCCTGTCTGTCAGTTCTTCCACCTGCGCCTTGATGCGCTCGTACTCGACGTTGTGTTCCACGAGTACGACTTTGCAATCCAGCGTGTCACGCGCCTTGATGCAGGGCTCGGCATAGGCGGGAAACTCTGCCTGGAGAATTCCTGCATGAACCGCACGGGCCGCTGCAAGTGTTCGCCAGAAGAAAGAACCATCGGTCAGCGGCAGGTATAAAAAGCTGTTGCTGTAGGGAATATCCTTGGAAAAATGCAGCAGCTTTGTGACCGGGCCCGGCATGCTCAGCAAGCGTGTCCATGCCGGGTATTTACGGCTTTCAATACTGTCCGGAGTCACCTCGAACCACTGTGAACGGTCGTCCGTAACGATTCCGACTTTTGTCCCTGCGCGAGCCAGTGCCCGGGCGCTCTCAACCGTGCGAACGGCTGCGCCATGGTCCGGGGGGAACAAGTCTCCGCGGGTGACAAATAGGATGCCGCGTCCGGCTTCCTGACCGAAAAGACGATTGAGCAATACGGTCCGCGCCAGCCCGAATTGGCGTTTCAGTCGCTCCCAAAGCGGTGGAACGCCCAACACCGGTGGTTTTTCCGTCCAGATAGCCGTTGGTTCGAGCCGGGTTGCCTTTACCGGTGACTCGAGCCAGGTCAGCAGGGGTTGCACTGATTTCACCGGCTGCAATGCTTCGCGAACCAGTTTTAGTGCGTTAGCGGACTTTTCTCTCCATGCCCCGGGACTGGAAATGATCTGAGGCAACAGTGCTTCGAGTTCGGCAGGTTCATCAACGACCCAGCCGGCATCGTATTTTTCAACCCATTCTGCCAGTGGCAGATAGCGGTTGCACAGGATCGGCAATCCGTGACGGAGGAACTCGAGGGAACGAAATGACTGGCTGTATTGCCGCTCGACGTTCCAGTCGGCAAGCTCTATACCGACATGAGCCCGTTCTGTCAGAAACGCACTGAAGTCACGGTAAGGTTCCAGTTGTCTGAACTGGACCGCACCTGAAGCCTTCCCGGTCGGGTCACTGCTGCCTTCCGTTTGCGAAGGATGGCCGTGCCAACGGAATCCGCCCCCGAAATGGATCATTTGGACGGTATCCGGGTGCCTGCCGGCAAATGACTCAAGTGCTGAGTGATAGGATTCACTGGACCGCCAGGGCCAGGTGACGCCGCCGCTGACGAAAAGCCACCCGTCTGCTGCCGGGTCTGATTCAGGTCGTGTGACAGGTTCCGCACCCAACGGCACCACCCTGACAGGGTCCGGGCCACGCAGGTCGAATCCGGCCTCGATCAGCGTGTTCACCATCAGGTGCCTTTGCAATTCGTTGCCAACCAGGAGCAGGTCGCAGCGCCTGAGGTTATTCACCAGGCGTCTGAGGCTTGCCGAAACGGTTTCCGGTGATTCAAACAGTTCTTCCAGCGTACGCGGTGCAACATAGTCCAGCACCACCGGCACACTCATATCGTGCGGGAGTAGGGCGAGCAGTTCCCAATAGGCAACGACGATAGCATCAGGTGCCTGCTGCATCAGGATTCCCTGCAATTCGTCCTGGTTATGAAAAGCATGGTCAGTGCGGGAACCGGTCTTCTCCCTGCTCAGCCAGACCTGTTTGACCCGGTGGCCGGAAGCTTCCAGCGCGGATCTGATCTGGTGGCTGCGTACTGCATTCCCGCTGACTACTTCCTGGTCGAGTAGAGGGGGCTCCTGGGTGATCTGCAAAATCTTCATCGGGTCAGGTCATGCAATGCGCGGGAGTGGCAGGCGGTAATTCAACGCGCCAGCAACAGGAACGTTGCCAGGCCGACGAAGGCAAAGATGCCAATGACATCGGTGACGGTTGTTAATACCACTCCGCCTGCGAGCGCCGGGTCAATCGACATTCGCTTGAGTACAACCGGGACCAGTGCGCCGGCCAGTGCACCGGCCAGAAGGTTCAGCAGGATCGCTGCGGCCATGACCAGCCCGAGGGCTAAATCGTTATACCAGAGCATCGCAATGGCTGCGATCACGATAGAGAACACGATTCCGTTGAGCAGGCCGACGGCCATCTCCTTGCGCAACAGGGCGGGAATATTGCTGGCGCTGACCTGGCCGGTCGCCATACCCCGCACCATCAGTGTGAGGGTCTGGGTGCCTGCGATGCCCCCCATGCTCATCACAATGGGAAACAAAACTGCAGTAGCGACGATCTGGTCCAGGGTGGGTTCAAAAGCAAACAGCACCAGGGCGGCCATAAAGGCAGTGATCAGATTTACGCCCAGCCAAACCCAGCGCCGGCGCGCCGATGCCACGATCGGGGCAAACATGTCCTCTTCTTCATCAAGGCCGGCGCGGGTCAGAATGGAGTGCTCGACTTCATCCCTGATGACATCGACCACATCATCGATCGTGATGCGGCCCAGCAGAACATTGTTCGCGTCGATCACCGGTGCGGAGACCAGGTCGTGGTGCTCAAACTCCATCGCCACGTTATTTTCCTGCATATCGACCGGTATGGTAATGGCAGTGGCATCCATCAGGTCGATCACCAGGCTTTCAGGATCGCGGGTCAACAGGTCGGATAATTTCAGGCTGCCCAGGTAGTGTCCCTGCCGGTCAATGACGAACAGCAGATCAAAGACTTCGGGAAGTTCCCCGCGCAGTCTGAGGTAGCGAAGAACGACATCAAGGGTCACGTCGGGACGTATGGTCAATACGTCCGGGTCCATCAATCCGCCGGCAGAATCCTCCGGGTACGACAACACATGGACCAGGCGTTCCCGGTCCTGGCGGTCGAGACTGTGAAGCACCTCGGTGGTGACCGCTTGCGGGAGGTCATCCAGAATATCGGCGAGGTCATCAAGGTCCAGATCGTCAACAGCTGCGACGAGATCCTCGGCCGAGGTGCGCCTGATCAGGGAGGCGCGTACCTCGTCGTTGACCTCAACCAGTACATCACCTTCCAGTTCCGGATCGGTCATCTCCCAGACGGCCAGACGCTTGGTTAACGGTAATGATTCGAGAAGGTCCGCAATTTCGGCCCCGGACAGGTTTTTCAGCAGATGGCGAACCTGGTATTGGGTGCCAGAATCAAGCGCCTCGGACAAATGGTCAAGGTGGCGCGCTGTTTTATCTTCGTGCAACTGTTCCGCCATGAGGGTTTCCGCCGAAATTCTGTCAGAAAAGGTTACATAGAGCCGCAGGCATTATAAGGGAAACCAAACGTGCAGGTTACGACTTCAGGTCAGCAGGGGCGGAAGATATGGTTTGAGATTGATCTATCAACTCGATTAGCGGTATGTCAGGTGCTGCCGACGGGTTATCCAGCCAGTTCAGAAATACAGCACGTGCGGAGGAAATATTCGTTTCCCGCACAACCTTCTTTACTTCCAGCAATCGGGCCGGGTGCATACTGAATTCACGTAAACCCATCGCGAGCAGAAGACGCGTGAAACGTTGGTCGCCGGCAATTTCACCGCAGACGCAGGCAGGGATCTGCAGGCGCTTCGCCCCTTTCAGAATATATCTGAGCAATCGAACCACGCCGGGATGCTGAAAGTCATAGAGGTGCGCAACCTGTTCATCGCCGCGGTCAGCAGCAAGCGTGTATTGCAACAAGTCGTTGGTACCCACGGCAATAAAATCCAGCTGGCTCCCGAAATCCCTGATGGCCATTGCAGCCGCCGGTACTTCAATCATGGCGCCCAATGGCATGTTCGGGTCGTAGGGCTGTTCCCTCTCGTCCAGCTCCTGTCTGGCTTCGGCCAGCAATTCATGAACCTGCTTTACTTCCTGAACACTGGTGACCATCGGAATAAGGCAACGAACCGGTCCCACCGCACTGGCTCTGAGGATGGCGCGCAACTGGGTTTTAAACAATTCGGTGTCGAGAAGACACAAGCGGATGGCGCGTAAGCCGAGGGCAGGGTTGGTCGAACGGCGCGCCTCGGAAAACGCTGAAGTCTCAACCGGCTTGTCAGCACCAAGATCCAGTGTCCGAATAGTCAGGGGCATTCCGTTCAGCATCTTCAGGGCGGACACGTAGCGGGCCAGTTGGGCACCCTCGTCAGGCAGTGCGTCCTGCAGGTATAGAAACTCAGTTCGATACAGTCCGATCGCCTGTGCACCCATTTCAATCGATTGCTTCAGTTCGCCGCTTCGTTCCGCGTTTGCCTGGAGTGAGATTGGGATTTCGTCGAGACTCACCGCTGGATCGTCACGCAGCGTGTTCAGTGATTCGCGAAAGGCCAGCGCTTCCTGTTGCAGTTTGCGGTAACGCTCAAGGGTATCCGTATCCGGGTCCGAGTACACCAGGCCCATGCCACCGTCCAGGATCAGGAGGCTGTCTTCTTTCAGTTGCGTGCGTGCACCCGTCACACCCAGTACCGCAGGGATTCCAAGACTGCTGGCCAGGATCGCCGTGTGGCTGTGTGGTCCACCGTGTTCAGTTACGATGCCTGCGACACCGCGCTCGTGCAGCAGCGCCAGCTCGGCCGGTGTGAGTTCGACAGCAACCACCAGCGTTTCCGCCAGCCGGTCCGGGATGTTCCCGAAGGGTTTGCTGGCTGCTTCGTCGCTGAGCTTGCTCTGGATCAGGCGAACGACCTGGGTGACATCCTCTCCACGTGTCTGGATATACTCATCGTCCATGCTGCGGAATTCCGAGAGCACCTGTTCCAATTGCGACTGGAGTGCCCATTCGGCATTGCAGAGTTCATGTCGAATATGAATTTCGGTACTTTTCCTGATTTTCGAGTCGCCCAGCATCAAGACATGTGACTGGATAATTTCCACTGCCGGAACGGCTACTTCAGGATCGATCCGGTCCGCCAGTTCGAGTAACTGGTCACGTGCTGCGTCCACCGCATTGCGGTAGCGCTGAATTTCATTCTCGACGTCTTCTGCGGTGATCCGGTACTCACCGATTTCCAGTTCGTTTCGCTCGGCAAGGTGAATGCGCCCTATCACGATTCCCGGCGCTACCGGATGTCCTCTCAGCATCAGGCTCATTCATCTTCTCCGAAACGATTGTTGATCAATTCAACAACGGCCTCCACCGCCTGGTTTTCGTCTGCTCCCTCGGCTTCAATGACCAGTTCGGTTCCGGTCCCGGCAGCCAGCATCAACACCCCCATAATGGATTTACCGTTTACTGACCGTGGTCCTTTTTTAACGAGGACTTCAGCTGCAAAGTCTGATGCGCAGTTGACCAGCCGGGTGGCGGCGCGGGCGTGCAGGCCCAGGCGGTTGATAATGGTGACGTTTCTGGAAATCATGGTTGGTAAATCTTTATCGCGGTACGACCGCCCTTAACGGCACTCTGCACCAGTTGCTCGAGTGACTGATCACGGTAATTACATATTCGGATCAACATGCCCAGGTTGATGCCGGTGACCATTACCGCGTTGTAGTCATCCAGCATGCCTGAGACCAGGTTCGCCGGACTCGCGCCCATCAGGTCTGAAAGCACCAGGACGCCTTCACCGGCGTCGGCTTTTTGGAGCAGAGAACGGATTTTTGCATTGCTTTTGGACAGTTCATCCGGTTGGCTTATGGGCAGGAATAAGAGGTCGTTCAGCTCCTTGCCAAGTACAAAACGGGCTTCCTCTATCAGGGATGCACCGGTTCTGCCGTGCGTGATGATGACAATGCCGACACTCATTCCTGCATTTCCCTGTGGTGGATGAGGAGGTTTTCAAAGTCCGCTGTCAGCCCGCTGGCGAGCCGGTCTACCAGGTAGACCGAACGGTGTCGCCCACCCGTGCAGCCAATACCCACGGTCACGTAGCTCCGCTGACTGTGTTGAAATTCCGGCAGCCAGGTTTTCAGAAAATCAAGAATGTCTTTCAGCATGCCCTTAACGGCTTCATCCTGTTCCAGCCAATCTCTGACGGGTTGGTCGAGACCAGTGTGTTCGCGCAAGGCATCAACCCAATGAGGGTTGGGAAGAATGCGCGCATCAAAGATAAAATCCACGTCCTGCGGAACACCGTGTTTGAAGGCAAAAGACTCGAGCACTACGGTCATCGTGTCGTTTTCGCCCCCGATACACTTCCAGACCTGGCGTCTGAGCTGATGGATGTTGGTGTCAGATGTGTCGATAACCCAGTCGGCTTTCTGCCTTAGTCCGTCCAACAGGTCTTTCTCATGGGCGATTGCCTGGGGCAGGGCGTGTTGGTCTGAAGTGAGCGGGTGACGCCGCCGGGTTTCACTGAAGCGTTTTATGATCGACTTCTCATCGGCCGTCAGGAATAGCAACTGGTAGCTGAGACCGGCAGCAGATAATTTATCCAGCCACTTCGGAATTTCTTCAAGATCCTTTTCGGGCGACCTGGCGTCAACACCCAGCGCAACACGGGAGAACCGGTTGGGGTGGGCTTTAATCTGACGTGCAAATTCCGGCAACAGCGCTGCGGGCAGGTTGTCCACGCAGTAACAGGCAGTGTCTTCCAGTGCCCTCAAAGCCGTCGATTTGCCTCCACCCGACAAGCCGGTAACCAGGACCAGTTTCTGTGGCTGACTACTCACGTTCAGCTGTTCCCGCCCTGGTTTTGTCGTTGAATGATTCGGGAATGACGCTCAACAAAATTGGATGCCGCATCGATACCTTTCATCTTGAGCATGAAATCACGAACCGCAGCCTCGGCAATGATGGCCAGGTTTCTGCCTGCCATGACAGGCAGTGTAATCATCGGAACATCCAGATCAAGGACCTGTTTTTTACCAACATTGCCACGGAGCCGGTCTTTGTGGCCTGGCTTTCCCGGGTCGCCGGGAATTTCAAGATGGATGATTAAACGCAAGAACTTGTTGGATTTGACCACTGCATCGCCAAACATGTGACGAACGTTGAGAATACCCAATCCCCGGACTTCCAGGCAGTCCTGTATCGCTTCGGGGCAACTGCCTTCAATGATTTCAGGTGAGATCCGCGTGAATTCCGGTGCGTCATCAGCAATCAGGCGGTGTCCCCGGTTCAGCAGTTCCAGGGCAAGCTCGCTTTTTCCGCTGGCTGGGTCACCGGTGATCAGCACGCCAATCGTAAACACTTCCATAAAAACACCGTGCAGAGTGGTGCGTTGTGCCAGGGATTTTGAGATGTAGTACTGGAGATAATTGACCAGTTCATGAGCGGGCAAATCAGACCGGATCATGGCAGTGGGGGTGTCTTCTGCTCCTGATTTCAGCAGAGCCGGAAGTTTCAGGCCATCAGCGACAACGATTGCGAGGGGCTTGTGGCTGAGAATTTGCAAAATCGTGGCGCGTAGTTCACCGGGGTCTTGTGATTCGAGGTAGCGAACTTCTTCTCTGCCCAGGATTTGCACCCGGTTGGGGTGGATCAGGTTTAGAAACCCCGACATGGCAGGGCGTGAGGTTAAATCGTAGGTGGAAAGGGTGTAGGTATCCGCTGAATCAGAACCGGATACCCAATGCAGTTTTAACCTTTCACTAAGGTCGTCAAATAATATGCGTGCTGTTAACGTGCGGGACACGCTCACCGGTATTGCAGATGCAGGTCAATCACATCAATGCCTCGCGCTGGAAAGGAGTTTCAGCAAATTTCCGGAGTTTTCAGCGGAACGTAATTGTTGCAGTAACTCTTGGTCACTGAACAATTCAGCGACCTGCGCAAGCAGCTTCAGATGGTCTTCACCACAGCTGTCGGGCACAGCCAGGGCAAAAAGGAGATCAACAGGCTGCCCGTCAATGGCATCAAACGGCAGAGGTTTCTTAAGCCGGATGAAAGAAACCTCTACGTGGTTGCTGCCTTTAATGCGGCCATGAGGAATCGCTACTCCCTTCCCCAGTCCCGTGCTGCCGAGCCGTTCACGGGCACAAAGGCTTTCAAAAATTTCTCTCTGGCTGAGATTTTCGCTGTTTCGAGCCAACTCTTCGCTGATCAGTTCAAGCAGTCGCTTCTTGCTGCTGCTATGCACATCACAGTGAATTTTTTCCGGGCTGAGCAGGTCGCTGATTAACATAGTTCAGATGTCGTCAGCCGGCTGATGCGGCTCGTTTCGCACCGTTGTTGTGATTGCCGCGAAGCCGGTCTTTGTAACGCCGAACCTGCTTATCCAGTTTGTCGACGAGCCCGTCAACGGCTGCGTACATATCGCTGTTTGCTTCCTGGGCAAATATTGACTTTCCTGCAGCGTGAACTGTCGCTTCCGCTTGTTGATGCGGGTTTTCTACCTTGAGAATGACATTAATAGAAATCACATGATCGAAATGTCTTGAAATTCTTTGTAATTTTTCGGTGACAAATGCTCTGAGTGCGGGCGTAACTTCGATGTGATGTCCGGTAATGTTAATTTGCATTTCAGTCTCCATGTTTAAGATAACTACTTCAGCACCCGGCTTCATGCCGGAATTCCGGTCGACGTTTTCATCGTACGGGGGGTGTTGCTGGCTTTACCGCCCCTTGGGGCCTTGTTCATTAGTTTGTTGAGAACGAGAAGGATTACATGACCCATATCCTAATCTTATACCTGATTTCAAAAGTTGCCTAGTGCATGCGGTGACCCGTGTCATCAAGAGTACAATCACAGACCACCGGTATGGCGCCGGTAGAACCGCCGTCGCTCGTTTGACGACCCGATCCCGAGTGACTCGCGGTACTTGGCTACTGTCCTCCTGGCCACCAGGATGCCGGCCTGGCGTAAAAGTTCGGACAGGTCCTGATCGCTCAGTGGGCTACCCGGCGGTTCACTGTCCAGCAATACCTGCAGCCGGGATTTGACAGCCGTTGCACTGATCGTGCCACCCCGGTCGGTTTTGACGTGGCTGGAAAAAAAGTACTTCAGCTCGAACAAACCACGGGGCGTCAGCATGTATTTACGGGTGGTTGCACGTGAGACAGTCGATTCATGAACACCGATGGCTTCTGAAACTTCCTTTAGCACGAGTGGCTTCATCGCCATTTCACCCTGCTCCAGGAAATCCTGTTGAAAGTCCACGATGCTCTGAGAAACCCGGATCAGTGTCTGGTTTCTCAGTTCCAGGCTGGACATCAACCAACGTGCTTCCTGCAGACGGCCCCGCAGATAGTCTGCATCTTTACCACCGGATTTTCGTAATAGATCTATGTAGTAATTGTTTAGCTTCAGGCCGGGCTCATTTTCCGGATTTAACGTAACGCGCCATTCGTCATCAATACGAGTGGCATAAACATCGGGCACCAGGTACTCATCGCGACGGTTATCGTAGCGGGCTCCGGGCCTGGGTTCGAGCGACTGGATCAGTTCCATCGCATCGTTGATGCTGTCTTCACTGGCGCCTGTGCGTTTCCGGAGTTCTTCAAAGTCATGCCTGGCAACCAGTTCCAGGTAGTCCTTGGAAATCTTCAGGGCCAGGTCACGCGCCCCCGTGTCTGAAGGCAATGAGGATAGCTGTACCTTAATGCACTCGGCCGCATCCCGGGTGGCAACCCCGACAGGTTCCAGCCGCTGCACCCGGTGAAGTACAGCCAGGATTTCATCTTCTTCAACGAGCAATTCCGGCGCCAGGCTGGCCCGAACATCGTCGATGCTGTCGTGCAGGAAGCCATCCTCGTCTATTCCGTAGACGATGGCCTCGGCAATGGCCGCATCTTCATCACTGAAGTGCGCCAGGTTGATTTGCCATAGCAGGTGTTCGCGCAGTGTGTCGCTGCTGGTGTCGGCGATCTGGGACTCGCCGGAAAAACTGTCGTACGAGTTGTTTTCAAGCCACTGCTCACCGCTCAGGTTATCGACCTCCCAGTCTTGCTGTTCAGTCGTTTCCGTTTTTTCGGCTGCGGGTGTTTCCGGTTTTGCCAGGGGGTCGGTTTCTTCGCCCTCAGTTCGCTCCAGGATCGGGTTAGAGTCCAGGACATCCTGGATGTACTCCCGAAGTTCTATCCGGTTGAGCTGCAGCAGGCGAATGGCTTGTTGTAACTGGGGCGATAGCGCCAGCTTTTGCGAAAGCCTGAGTTGTAGGGAAGCTTCGGCCATTCTCTAATCAGAGGCTAAAGTCTTTGCCGAGATAGACTTTTCTTACTTCGTCGTTGGAAATAATTGTCTCCGGTTTACCTTCGGCCAAAACCTGTCCGTCATTCAAAATATAGGCATGGTCGCAGATTCCAAGTGTTTCCCGAACGTTGTGATCGGTGATCAGAACGCCGATATCAAGGTCCGTCAGATGTGAAACAATTTTCTGAATTTCAATGACCGAAATCGGGTCGACGCCGGCAAAGGGTTCATCCAGGAGTATAAACCGGGGACCAGCTGCAAGAGCGCGTGCG
>Ga0316197_10000947_pt1 | contig 20651 bp, 19 predicted proteins | sample OudBiesiAoxic_MG_FD_204939 | JGI IMG/M metagenome (GOLD analysis project Ga0316197, IMG submission 204939) | Coastal sediment microbial communities from Oude Bieten Haven, Netherlands - site A oxic | ecosystem: Environmental > Aquatic > Marine > Coastal > Sediment | place: Netherlands... | reverse complement strand
TGTCGGCCTCGGGCATGCCGAGCATCTCGGAGATCACGTCGAACGGAAGCGGGAACGCCAACTCTCCGACGACGTCGGCGCTGCCCCGGGCCTCCATGTCGTCGAGAATCGAGTCGACCATCTCCTGGACGCGCGGCCGGAGGGCCTCGATCGCGGAGGGCGTGAACGCCTTGCTGACGAGCCGGCGCAGGCGCGTGTGATCGGGCGGGTCGACGTTGAGCAGGTTGGTGCTGCGCGACGGCTCGACGCCGAACTCCTCGGTGAACGCCGCGACGAACTGGTCCTCACGCTGCTCGTTGCGGATCTCGATGTTGTCGTCCGACACACTCATTCCGGGGTCGCGAAGCAGCCGGAACACGTCGTCGTACCCGAACAGCATCCACTGCTCCATCAGCGAGTAGTGGACGGGCTCGTGATCGAGCATCTCGCGCAGGTGCGGCGCAGGATCGTCGAGGTACCCGGGTTGCAGTGGATTGAAGAACAACGCCTGGTCGTCGGCGGTGTCCGAAGTCCCGATGTCCGTCATCGCCCCAGGCTAGGCGGCGAGGATGTCGTCGAACGCAGCAGCGACGGCGTCGCGGAAGTCGCCGGGGGCATCGATCGCCTCGGGATCGATGAACAAACCGATGTCGAACCCGTTCTCGTACGACAGGGCGGTCGCGTTGCACGCGGTGCCGGCGACCGGGCCCATCGTGACGATCTGCAGGACGCGAGCCCCCGACACGTAGAGCGGGATCGGCGCGCCGCGCAGATTCGACGTGGCGAAGTCGATCTTCGACGCTGCCGCCCGCGCGGCACTCGTCACCACGGAGGTCGGCAAGAGGTTGGCCACGCTGGACATCGCTCCCATTCCGCCACCGGTGGACATCGACTCACGCTTGACCGCAATCCGCTCATGGACGTCCGCGATGCGCTCGTCGAGGGGCATCGGGGTGCCGGGCACCTGAACCGGAACCGGTGTGAACGAGTTCCCACCGATCGCGCTGTCGTGACGAGTGCTGAGCACGAAGCTGGTGTTGAAGGCATCGACCTCGACGCCGCGATCGGAGTGGTACCGGACCGCCCCCTCGACCAGACCCGCAAGGAAGACGTCGTTGATCGTCACCCCGAAGCGCTTGGAGGCGGCCTTCAACTCGTCGAGCGGCACGCGCACGTGTTCGAGGTGGCGATGGCGTGATCGCGTCTTCCACAGCGGTGAACCGCCCGCGACTTCGTTGCCCGAGCCGGTGAGCGCACCGACGGTCGAGGTGGCCGCCGTGACAGCTCCTCCGATCGATTCCTTGGCTCGCTTCGGATCGGCGGGCCAGATCGCCACCTCGCCGGCGAGACGACGTGCGGTGCCGAGCTGGCGTCGCACGAGGTGGCTCACCGACTGGGCGACGGTCGTCGGGAATCCATCGGCGAGGTCTCCACCCAGCTGCTTGGCATGGTGGCTCTCGACGGCTTCCGCGATCATCGTTTCGAGATCGACATCGTCGGGCAGCGGGGCGTCGGCCTCGAGCTGTTGATACATCTCGGCCATCCTCAGCTGCCCGATGCCATCGCTCACCGCGTGGTGCACGATCGCCCAGATAGCCGACCTGCCACCCTTCAACCCATCGATGATCACGAAGCGCCACAGTGGACGTGTCCGGTCGAACGGCTCCTGGTAGAGCTGCGCGGCGAGGTCGAACAGCTGGCGTTCGGAACCGGGCTTCGGAAGTCGGAGCCGGCGCATGTGGTACTCGATGTCGAACTCGGGATCGGGCACCCAGGCCGGCGGCGCCAGGCGCCCGAGCCCGGGCACGACCCGTTCGTACAAGCGCGGCATCTTGGCGACGGCACGCCGCAGCGTGCGTCGGAAGTGCTCGACGTCGATCTTGCCGTCGAGGATGGTGAGCGAGGCCCCGCTGGGGTTGAGCCAGGGGTCCTTCTCGACGTTCCACATCAGCGATTCGTGGTCGGTCATGCGGTCACTGAACCGCATCTCGCGTTCTCGTTGTTCGGCCATGGTGGTTCGCCTCGAATTCGGGTGGCTGCGTTGCTTCAGGTGTCGGTGCCGGGACGGCGTTCTGCTTCCGCAGACGGGTCACCGTGATATCCGGGCGGGAAGGTGAGCGCCAACTCGTCCGGGCTCGGAGTTCGTCGCCGCCGCGCCTCGGGGGGCAAGAGCGCCGACAACGCCTTCATGATCTTCTTGGTGTCGGCGTCCGGGCTCCGATGGTTGAGCTTCACCGGCGCCCCGACCGTTGCGCTGACGACCGGGCGGTTCCGTATCGACAACTTGGGCAGCCGCGAGTTCCGCGGCCAGACCTTCTCGGTCCCCCACAGGCCGACGGGGATCACCGGGACGTCGGCGGCAGCGGCGATCCGGGCCGCGCCCCAACGCCCCTTCAGCTCGGGATCGAAGAACGCCGGTCCGCGCGGGATCGTTCCCTCGGGAGCGATCATCAGCAGGTCGCCGGCGTGCAGTGCGGCAACGGCGGCATCGATCGGCTCGTCGGAGCCCGTGCCGCGCTCGACCCGGATGCCGCCCGAGGCCGTGAGCAACGACCCGACGATCGGGACGTCGAACACCTCCTTCTTGCCCAGTCCGCGGACGTTTCGACCCGTCTTGGCAATCAGGAGCGACATCACGATCGGATCGAAGTACGACCGGTGGTTGAACACCACGACCGCCGGGCCGCTCGACGGAATGTTGTCGAGGCCGTCGAACTCGAACTTCGCGTAGGCGGCATACAGCTCGGGACGGACCAACGGCCGGCTCCACTCCTGCAGCTCGCGCCCTGCGACCTTGGCGACTCCCTCGGCCCGGTCGAAGTTGACCACCGGCCACCCACGCAGCAGCGCCGTTGCCTGCAACTGGAGGTCGGGGTTCACGGCCACGGGGTGACCGACCGACGCGAGCAAGGGGGCATCGAAGTAGCTGTCGCTGTATGCCCAACTCTCCGAAAGCCGCACGCCGTGTTCGTCGGCCCAGCGGGCCACCGCATCGGACTTCGAGCGACCCCAGACGAAGTCGCCGTCCATACGACCGGTGAACACCTCGCCATCCGGCCCGCTCTCGCGTTCCCACCGGGTGGACACCACGTCGTCGAAACCGAGGCGGTCGGCGAAGGGCTTGACGAACGGGAAGGGCGACGTGGTGGCCATCACCAGCAGGCGGCCGGCGGCACGATGCTGCTCGATTGCCGATGAGGCGCCGGGGAGCAGGAGGTCGGCCAACTCCTCGGCCGCACCGCGCATGGCGGCGTCGACGGCGTCGACGCTCCAGCCGGCTGCTGCCCGACTCGCGAGCCGTGCGGGCTGCATCATGATCCACGTCTCGCCGAACTGCTCGTAGAACCGTGCGAAGACGTCGGCGAGCGGGATCTCCCCCGATCCACCGATACCCGCAGCGGCGAGGTGAGCGCGGAACACCGTGGCCGACGACGTGGTGATCAGCGTGCGGTCGAGGTCGAAGATGGCTGCGCCGCGCGTCATGCCGCGAGACTACGCCGCGTCCGCGTCGCGCGGTCAGCCGACCGGCGCGGACGCTCCGGGTTCGCGCGCGATCGTTCAGTCGGCGATCGCCAGGCGCCACCACCGACGGAGTCGCTCGCCGTGATGGCCCGACGCCATCACGACATGGTTGCCGAGGGGGCGATCGAGCAGGTCGTCGACCGATCCGTCGGTCAACTCGATCGTGACCTGGGTCCGGCAGAGATCCGGGTCGTCGCCCGACTCGACGATGGCGCCCTCAGCGATCCAGCATCGCTCGAGATCACGGCCGCCCACCCGGACGAGTGTCACCGGCTGCTCGGCGAAGTGCCCGCTGATCCCCACCCCCATGCCGGACTCGAAGTGGGTCGACAGCGAATACCCCTCGGTCAGCGATGGGGCGACGGTGCAGTGGGCGAGCACCAGCCGGTTGCGAGGCGGATCGATTCGCGACGGATTGGCCATCCACGATGCCTGCCCGAGGAGATTGCGGACCCACATCATCCCGAGCGTCGACGGCAGGTCACCCTCACATCCGGCCACGATCCCGCCGTCGTTCAGGCTGGCCAGGGCCAGGCATCCGGATGTGCCCGGATCGACGAGCAGATCGAAACAGCGCACGGTGACCGCATCGAGCCGGTTGCCGTCGACCACGTCGTCCAGCGCAGCGCCGACACTGGCCGCGGCGTCGATGGCGGCACGATCGACGCCGACATGCGTCGTGTCGTCGGCGGTCGACGCACCGTCGGCGAAGCGGTCCGCGAGCGGACCGGTCGGCACGACCGGTGTACGGGTCAGCTCGATCATTCGCCCCGGGTCGACCATCTCGACGTGCGGACCCCACCGCCGACGGACGACCTCGGGGTCGGGGCTGCTCGCCACCAGCCATGACGAGGGGCCGCCGACGAGGCCGAGTCGCGCGGTTCGGAACCGGAGGATCGCCTCGAGGTCGGTGACCGCCTCATCGAGCACGGTCCGATCGGGCAGGAGAGCGCCGTCCGCTGTTGCGCCTCCTTCGGCGGCGCCCGACAGATACACGATCCGTCCCCGCCGGTCCGTCTGCTGGAGCGCGGCCAACGCCTCGAGCGACGCCGGCAACGAGTTGTGTGCAGGGTGGGCGATCAGCACGGTCGGGGTGTCGACATGGTTCACCCGGCGGCGCGCGACGAGGTCGAGAATCGACTGCTCGGTGCCGCCGGTTGCCACCACGACCAATTCGGGGAGCTCGCTCCCGTTCTCCGGTTCCCCGTCGGTGTCGTGCCGTCGGCCACCGAGCCCATCGGCGAGCGAGGTGATGGGGGCAACGATCGCATCGACCGCCACCCGGTCGTGCAGCGACGATGCCACCACCGTGTAGTTGAACCGAGCGGTCGTCATGCGCGCAGCCCCTCGATTCGCGATCGCAGCACATGCTCCGGCTGAGCACCCACCACGGTGTCGACGAGCCCACCATCGCGCAGGAACAGCAGCATCGGGATACTGGTGGCGCTGTACCGCTGCGCCGTCCGCGGGGAGTCGTCGACGTTCACCTTCACGACTTTGAGCGAATCGGCGAACTCTGCGGACAGCTTCTCCACGATCGGGCTGACCATCCGGCACGGACCACACCAGGGCGCCCACAGGTCGACCAGGACGAGGCGTCTCGTGTCGATCGCAGCATCGAAGTCGGCATCGCCGGCATCGACCAGCCAGGGCAGATCGACATGACACTTCGCGCACCTCGGGCTTCCCGATGCGGAGACGGGGACTCGATTGCGAGCGCCGCATGCCGGACACGTGATCACGCCGTTCGCCATGCCGACGAGGCTATGGACGGCGTCGTGCGGCGACCAGGGCCGATCGACCCGTCGGGTGCCGCACATCGCACGTATGGTCGCCGACATGAGCGAACCGGATCACGGCGGGTTTCCGCTGCGCACCTTCTTGGGCATGGACCTCACCGGCGACGAGCCGGGGATCGGGGTCGCCACCGTCGACGTCTCGGAGCAGCACCACAACCCGAACGGGGTCGTTCATGGGGCGGTGCTGTTCGCGCTGGTCGACACGGCGATGGGCAAGGCCACGATGAGCGTGCTCGATGCCGACCGCTACTGCGCCAGCGTGGAGGTGTCGCTCCGCTTCATCCGGCCGGCGTCGGCGGGGTCACTCGTCGCCGAGGCCGTCGTACTCAAACGCGGCCGCAACCTCGTCCACCTCGACGCCCGCGTGCACGATGGCGACGGCCGCCTGATCGCGACGGCCGACGGCACCTTTGCGGTGCTCGGCGGCCCCTGACGAGCACGATCGTCGATTTCGACCGACGTTCTCGACCAAGGCCCCTGTCGGCGACGTTCGAGGTGGGGTTGAATGGCCACATGGGCTTCGTGCTGGACCCCGAGGTGTCGGTCCGACGCGAAGTGCGGCGCGTCGCGCGCGAGCAGCTCGGCGAGGCGATCGAACTGCTCGATCGAACGATCGAGCCGAATCGAGCCGCCCGTGTCACGCCGAACGCAGCAGCGCTCTCCGCAGCGGGGACCGTCCACGAGGTTCGCAAGCGCTGCAAGTCGGTTCGCGGGCTTGCCCGCCTCGTCCGCCCGGCGCTCGATGCCGACTTCCGGGTGTTCGATCGCCGAGTGAGAGACGCCGCTGACGAGCTCTCCTCACTGCGCGACGCCCATGCCGTGCTGTCCACCTTGGACACGCTGCTCGACACACAGGCCGGTCACGCCGACCCTCGCGCTGCCGACCTCCGGTCGATACGGGGACGACGCGCCGCGACGTCTGCCGCTGCGACCGAGATGATCGCGGGTGGTGATGACCGGCTCCGGCGATCCCGTGACCTGCTGAACGAGGCGCTCGAACAGTGCGAGCAGTGGCGGGTCCCCCGGGGCTTCGAGGCCCTCGCCGACGGGCTGGGAGCCACCTATCGGCTCGGGCGTCGCGGGTTGCGCGTGGCATCGCAGGACCCCACCGACCGTCATCTCCACGAGTGGCGCAAGTCGGTCAAGTACCTCTGGTACCAGGTGCGGCTACTGCACGATGCTGCGCCGAGCGTGATGGGCCCGTTGGTCCAGTCGCTCGACGATCTCGGTGAGGCGCTCGGCGACGATCACGATCTCGCCGTACTCGTCGAGCAACTGGCCGACCAGCTCGACGATCACGGCGGCGACGGCGCGACCGAGCGCGCCATCGACGTCGTTCGGGCACAGCAGGACGAGATTCGCCGACGAGCATTCCGGCTCGGCCGCACCGTGTACGCCGAGCCCGGTCGCGCGTTCGTGGCTCGGATCGAGTCGTACTGGACGACGACGCGGCGCTACGGGTTCGAGGTTCTCGTGGGAGGCATCGCCGACATCGTCGGCGATGCCCGGCCAGACGCCGCGGCGCCGGCGGGGCCCACCGGTGGAGCTGGGGTCGAGCGCGAGCGCAAGTTCCTCGTCGAGGCGATTCCCGACGACCTCGACCTCACCGATGCCGTGACGATCAGACAGGGGTACCTGGCCGGCGACAGCGACGTCTCGGTGCGAATCCGAGATGCCGAGGTCTGCACGCTCACGGTGAAGTGGCAGCTCGCTGCGGCCGCGTCCGGGGAACGGGGCGAACTCGAATGGGAGATCGCAGGCGATCGGTTCGAGTCGATCTGGCCCGCCACAGCCGCGCGCCGGGTGACCAAGACGCGGCACCGTGTGCCGGTCGACGAGGTCATCGTCGAGCTCGACGTCTTCCACGGAGCGCTCGACGGGCTCGTCGTCGCCGAGGTCGAGTTCGAAGACCTGGATGCGATGACGGCGTTCGTCGCCCCCGATTGGTTCGGGCCCGAGCTCACCGACGACCGCCGGTACACCAACGCCGCCCTCGCCGTCGACGGTCGGCCATCGGCGTGAAACGACACTGCAGAGCGACCCGGCGGTGGTGTTGTCGACACAGACCGCAGATCTCGGCGACATCGTCGACAGCAACAGGTGTTCGGTCGCTGCGAGGGTCGAGAGCGACGGCGACCTGATCATGATCAGCGACACGGTGGTGCCCGTGATCACCGACGGAGCCCCGACCAGCGGGGTGACCATCGCACTCGTCCACATCGCCGCGAACTGATCGTTCTCGGGGTCCGGGTCGTTCGGGGTCACCGCCGACGTGCGATGGTGAATGCCATGAGCGAGGACCTGTCGTCGGCCACTGAATTGGCAGCCGAGATCGCCGCCGGTCGGGTGAGCAGCACGGAGACGCTCGATCGGCTCGTCGCGCGCATCGAGCGGCTCGACGGGTCCGTCAACTCGGTCGTGCACTGGGATCTCGACCGTGCCCGACGTGCTGCGGTAGCTGCCGACGATGCAGTCGTCCGGGGCGAGCGACTCGGTCCACTCCACGGTGTCCCGATGACGGTCAAGGACTCGTTCCAGACAGCGGGATGCGTCACGACGTCGGGATCGCCCGATCTTGCCGACTTCGTGCCGGACGAGGACGCATGGCCGGTGGCAAGACTCCGTGCTGCCGGCGCGATCCCGTTCGCGAAGACGAACCTGCCGTTGTTCGCCGACGACATCCAGAGCTTCAACGAGGTGTACGGCACCACGAGCAACCCGCACTCGCTCGACCGTACGCCGGGCGGATCGTCCGGAGGGTCGGCTGCCGCGTTGGCGATGGGGTTCACACCGATCGAGGTCGGCAGCGACATCGGCGGCTCGATCCGTGTGCCCGCGCACTACAGCGGCGTGATGGGCCACAAGCCGAGCTACGGCATCGTGCCGGGGCACGGCCAGATCCCCGGCATGCCCGGCACACTCACGCAGGCCGACCTCGCAGTGGTCGGCCCGATGGCACGAACGGTCGACGACCTCGAACTCGGACTCGACGTGATGGCCGGGCCCGACCGATGGATGACGCCGGCGTGGCGGCTCGACCTGCCGCCGGCTCGCGCCGGAGAACTCGCCGACTTCCGGATCGCGGCCTGGCTCGACGACGACGCCTGCCCAGTCGATGGTGACACCAGCCGAGTACTCGGCGAGCTGGTCGCGTCACTCGAGCAAGCGGGAGGGCGCGTCGACGCGGATGCCCGGCCTGCGGTCACGCTCGGCAAGGCCTTCCACGTCTTCGGCGAGTTGTTGTTCGCGGCACTCGCCGGCGGCCAGCCGAAGGGCGCACTCGATCGATTCGCGGCCGACACCGCCGACACTCCGCTCGGCTGGATCAAACGGAGCACGGCGGCGCGCCACCGGGCCTGGCTCGCCAACAACGAGCGCCGGCTGCAGATCCGCCAACGGTTTCACGAGTTCTTCGAACGGTTCGACGCACTGCTGCTACCGGTCCACCCGCGTCCGGCGATCCCACACGATCAGTCCGTTCCGCAGTTCGAGCGCACCGTCGACATCGGCGGTGTCGAACGCCCGTATCTCGATCTGTGGCCATGGATCGCTCCCGCCGGACTCGCCTACCTCCCGGCGACGGTCGTGCCGGTCGGGCTGAGTGCCGACGGCCTGCCGATCGGTGTGCAGATCGTCGGACCGTTCCTCCACGACCGCACCGCCCTCCAACTCGCCCGTCACATCTCTCGAACTGCGGCCGACCGCAACGGGTGGCCGGCCGCCTGCCCGCGTCCACCGCTGGCCGCGCCCGCGTGACGGTGCAGACCGTCATCTGCGGCGCACACCTGACGCACGCCGTCTTCGATCGACGCTGTCAGCGCGTGTCGTCGACGTCACGGCCGGGCGTCGACTCGACGACGGCCTTCAGGTTGGCCAGCGCCGTGGGGAGATCCTTGGCAGCCTGCTTCCAGACGAGGTCGAGCGCCTTGCCGAAACCCCGCTTGGCCTGCAGTCCCTGCCGATAGACCACCCGACAGCCCGCATCCGTCGGCTCGACACGGATCGACTCGGCGAGCGACTCGAGGATCGGGATCTTCGACGACGTGACCGCGAATGCGAAGTGCTCGTTCTCGTCCCAGACGGTGAACTCCTCCTCGAGCGTGGCCTTCTTCGCTGTCACGCGTCGACCGCCGCCGACGCCGGAGCCCGATCCGACGACCTCGACAGAATCGAGCGTCGTGAACCACTCCGGCCACGTGACGTGATCGGCGATGCGCACCCACGCCGCCGACGGAGGGGCCGCGATGTCGATGGATGCCACAGCCTGGATGGGTGCAGCATCGATCCACTCGGGAGGCTGCATCGTGTGTGTGGGCATGGAACGACTCCAGTCGTGGTCTGCGGCCGGGTTCATGGGCCACGTTCGAGGTTGTCAGGCGGCGTCGACGAGCGCCTTGTCGAGCGCAGCGAGCGCGACGTCGATCTCCTCGGCCGACACGGTCAGCGGGGGCATGAAGCGCAACGTCGTGCCGGCAGCGCCAGCGGTCATCAGGATCAGCTTGCCCTCGTGCAGACAGTGCGACACGACCGCCGACGTACGCGGCGCCGTGTCGAACTGGGCCGCCACCATCAAGCCGAGTCCACGGACCTGGACGATCGACGGATGATGCTCCTGCAGTCTGCGCAGCCCGTCGGCGAGTTGCACACCACGCGCATTGACCTCGTCGAGGAATCCGTCCGCGGTGATCACGTCGATCGTGGCGAGCGCTGCTGCGCACCCGAGTGCGCTCCCGCCGTACGTGCCCCCGTGCGACCCGGTGGGCCAACGATCGTCGAGTTCGCGTCGCGTGCCGAGCGCCGAGAACGGGAAGCCCGACGCGATGCCCTTGGCCATGCAGACGATGTCGGGCTCGACGTCGTAGTGCTCGATGGCGAACAGCTTGCCCGTGCGGCCGAACCCCGACTGCACTTCGTCGGCGATGAACAGCATGCCGTGTTCCCGGCATCGCTGGGCGAGCCCTTCGAGGAACCCGGCCGGCGCGGCGATGTAGCCACCTTCACCCAGCACCGGCTCGATGATCACGGCCGCGGTTTCGCTCGGTGCGGTGACGGTCGCCAGGAGGTCGTCGAAGCCCGCGAGCGCCCGCACGACTTCGGCCTGGAGGTCGTCGGCGCGGACATTCGGGTACGGAGCGATGAACACCCCCGACGGCAGGGGCGCATGCCCCGCCCGGTACACCGACTTCGACGTGGTCATCGCCATCGCCTGATGGGTGCGCCCGTGGAAGCTGCCCTGGAACACGATGATGTTCGGACGTCCGGTCGCCTGCTTGGCCAGCTTGACCGCGGCCTCGGTGATCTCCGCGCCCGAGTTGGCGTAGAAGAACGTGTCGATGCCCGGTGGCGACAACTCGGCGAGCTGTGCCGCCAACGGCTGCATCAGGTCGTGTGTGTACACGTTGGCCTGGGCATGGATGAAACGTTCGGCCTGCTCGGCGATCGCGGCCACGACGTGCGGGTGGGAATGGCCGGTCGACGTCACGGCGATGCCACCGCTGAAGTCGAGATACCGCTCGCCGCTCGTGGTCGTGATCCACGACCCCTCCCCCGACGCAACGTCGAGGTCGGTCACCTTGAACCAGACGTGCGACAGGTGGTCGCCAGAATCGGTGGTCATCTCGTTCATCATTCCACCTTTCCTGCCGGGGTCGAGCCCCCGAACGACGCGGGTCGGCTATCCGATCAAGCGGTCGAGGAGACCACCGAGTCGAGACGCCGTCCCGCGCTCCTGCTCCTGCCGGTCGATGCGCGCAGCCACCCGGAGCGCACCGTTGATGCCGATCCAGCGCAGCGGTTCCGGCTCCCACCGTCGCGAGACGTGGTCGACCCATGGCAACGACACGAGGTCCGACGGTTCACTGCGGATCAGGTCGGCGAGGGTGCGCCCGGCGAGGTTCGACACTGCCACCCCTTCGCCGACGTAGCCACCCGCCCAGGCGAGACCCGTCGTCCGGTCGAGACCGACCGAGGGGCGCCAGTCCCGCGGCACGCCGAGCACGCCACCCCACCGGTGCGTGATCGACACCCCATCCAGCTGTGGGAACAGTTCGAACAACGTGTCGGCAATGGCGTCGTGCACGTCCGACCGGGCCTCGGTGGCGGCGTCGATCCCCGATCCGAATCGATACGGAGCGCCTCGACCACCGAACGCGATTCGATCGTCGCTGGTGCGCTGGCCGTAGATCACCATTCGGCGGTCGTCGGCGAACGTCTCCATCTCGCGGAGGCCGATCGCATCCCATCGTTCGGGAGCGAGCGGCTCGGTGGCAACCATCAGCGAATACAGCGGCACCAGGGTTCGTTCCTCGCCCGGGAGATCGCTGGTGTATCCCTCGGTGGCCCGCACGACCACGTCGGCGCGCACGGTGCCGCTGTTGGTGACTGCGCTCGCCCGCTCGGTCGCGCCGGCGGGAACGATCTCGGTCACTGCGGTCTCCTCGACGATCCGTCCGCCGAGCCGTTCGACCGTCGAGGCGAGCCCGCGGACGAGGCGAGCCGGCTGCACCCGAGCGCCGGCGGCATAGTGGATGCCGCCGAGCACGTTCGTCGCTGCGAGCCTCTCGGATGCCTCAGCGGCATCGAGGCGACGGATGTCGTCGTCGTCGAATCCGTGCTCGTGGTACTCGGACACTTCGACCTGTTGACGCTCGAGCTGTGGCGTCGTCCGCGCCAACCGCACGACTCCACCCCTGGCGAAGCTGCAGTCGATGTGCTCGTCGTCGACGACCCGTCCGATCTCGTCGACGGTGTCCATCACTGCGCGCATCATCCGGACTCCGCCATCGCGGCCGCCCAGCTGGATCGCTCCGGCCAGTTCGCCCGCGAGTTCGCCGACACACCAGCCGCCGTTACGACCCGATGCACCGAATCCCACGACCTGGCGCTCGATCACCAGCACGCGGATCGTTGGGTCGGCCTGGAGCAGCGAGTAGGCAGTCCACAAACCGGTGTAGCCGCCGCCGACGATGGCGACGTCGACATCGGTGTCACCGGCGAGCGCCGGCCGAGCCGTCAGTGGGCCGTCGAGCTGGTCGAGCCAGAGCGATCTCGACCGCAGCCATGTCTCGTTCATGCCGGTTCCTGCACGCATCCGACGCTACCGACCCGGGACTCCAGCGGTCGCCTTCGACACCACGGACTAACTTCTCGGCATGCGCGTCTTGGTCGTCGGTGCTGGTGGAGTCGGTTCTGCATTCGTGGCGATCGCTGCGACACGAGCGGCATACCGTCACATCACGGTCGCCGACATCGACGTCGGCAAGGCCGAGACGGCCGTGGCCGTCGCCACCGAGATGCGCGGCGAGACCGTCGAGGGACAGCGGATCGAGGCGACCACGGTCGACGCCTCATCCGAGCGCGCCGTCGCCGACCTCGCTCGTGCGGTACAGGCCGACGTGGTGCTCAATGCGTGCGACCCGCGATTCAACCCGCCGATCTTCAGCGCCGCCTTCGCGGCGGGCGCGCACTACGTCGACATGGCGATGAACCTGTCCGTGCCGCACCCCACCCATCCGTTCGAGAAGACGGGGACTCGCCTCGGCGACGGGCAGTTCGCCGAATCACCCACCTGGAAGGCCCGGGGACTGATGGCGCTCGTGGGGATGGGCGTCGAACCGGGCTTCTCCGACGTCGCTGCGCGCTATGCCGCTGACGAACTCTTCTCCGAGATCCACGAGATCGGCGTGCGCGACGGGGCCGATCTCGAGGTGGAGGGCTACGACTTCGCCCCGACGTTCTCGATCTGGACGACGATCGAGGAATGCCTCAACCCCCCGGTGATCTACGAGCGTGATCGGGGCTGGTTCACCACCGAACCGTTCAGCGAACCGGAGGTGTTCACGTTTCCGGAGGGCATCGGACCACTGCAGTGCGTGAACGTCGAACACGAGGAGGTCATCCTCATGCCACGTTGGATCGACGTCCAGCGCGTCACGTTCAAGTACGGGCTCGGCGAGGAGTTCATCGACGTCCTCAAGACACTGCGCAAGCTCGACCTCCACTCCACCGAGCCCGTCGACGTCAGGGGCGTCGAGGTGTCACCTCGCGATGTGGTGGCTGCGACGCTTCCCGACCCGGCCACGCTCGGCGACCGGATGAGCGGGCGGACGTGCGCAGGCACCTGGATCACCGGCCTCGGCACGGACGGAGAGCCCAGAGAGGTGTACGTCTACCACGTCGTCGACAACGCCTGGTCGATGCGCGAGTTCGGTCATCAGGCGGTGGTCTGGCAGACAGCGGTGATGCCGACGGTGGCGATCGAGTTGATCGCCACCGGCGTGTGGCACCGGCCGGGTGTGGTCGGACCGGAAGCGCTGCCGGCACGGCCCTTCCTCGACCTGCTGAACGAGTACGGCAGCGCCTGGAACTGCGCCGAGTACCGCGACCGCGCCCCGGTCGACCCTGCGTGAGGGCGAGACTCAGGCGTTGGGGTCGACCACCCAGCGGCCGCGCACCTGCCCGTCGAGGATCGTGGGGCCGCGCTCGAGCAGTTCACTCAGCGGCACCACCTCGGTGATGGCATCGATCGCATCGGCCGGGAGGTCGGTCACGAGCCGCTCCCAGGCGGCCTCGCGCATCGGAATCGGCGCCATCACCGCCTCGACGCCCTGGAGACGAACGGCGCGGATGATGAAGGGCATCACCGTCGTCGGCAGGTCGGCACCGCCGGCCAGTCCGCATGCGGCGACGGTCGAACGGAACTTCATCTGGGCCAGCACCTTCGCCAGCATCGTCGAGCCGACGGTGTCGATCGCACCTGCCCACGTCTCCGATTCGAGCGGACGCGGCGTCTCGCTCATCTCCGCTCGTGACAGGAACGCCGATGCGCCGAGCTCGCGCAGGTAGTCGTGCTGCTCCGGCCGCCCGGTGACCGCGGTCACCTCGAAGCCGAGCGCGGCGAGCACCGCTACCGCCACCGAGCCCACACCGCCGGCCGCGCCCGTCACCACGATCGGGCCGTCGCCCGGCCGCGTCCCTGCGGCTTCGAGCTCCATCACGCAGAGCATCGCGGTGAGCCCCGCGGTGCCGATTGCCATCGCCGTCGATGCGCTCATCGCGGCCGGTCGACGGACCAGCCACTCGGACCGCACTCGCTGCCGCTGGGCGTACCCGCCCCAGAAGCGCTCACCGACGCCGAAGCTGGTGGACACCACCTCGTCGCCGACGTTCCAGTCGGGCGAATCGCTCGCCACCACGGTGCCGGTGAGATCGATGCCCGGCACCATCGGATAGCTGCGCACGATGCGATTCCTGCCCGCCAGCGCGAGGCCGTCTTTGTAGTTGAGCGAGGAGTAGTCGACCGCCAGCGTCACGTCGCCGTCCGGCAGATCAGCGTCGGTGAGTTGCTCGAGGGCGCCGACGTGTCCGTCATCGGTCTCCCGCAGAACCAGAGCGGTGAAGGTGTCAGTCATCGCTTCATCGTGGCAGACCGCCCGACGTCAACGGGCACCGACCGTGTGCCGCGACGTGTCACCCGCCGATCGCTCGCCGGACGTCCCCGAGCAGTGTGATCGTCTCCAGGTCGACGGCCGGGTCGACGGCCATCGTGCGCATCATCACTTCGTCGACGCCGAGAGCGGCCAACCCGTCGAGTTGCTCAGCGACGTCGTCAGGTGCGCCGGCAACCACCATGTCGGGCGACATCCCTCGGTAGCCCGCTTCGAGTGCGGCTGCGGCCAGCACTCGCGCCCGGTCGCCGTCCGCGAGCACGACCGCCTCGCGACGTGCGGCCACGTACGGGTCGACCGATGCGTCGGCACATGCGGCGCGATAGTCGTCGAGCATCTCGGGCAACACCTCGAGCGGCGCGTGGGCGGCGTACCAGGCGGCACCGAAACGAGCCGCACGGTGGAGCCCGGCGGAGTTCATGGTCCCCATCCACCAGCGGACACCGTCGGGCGGGACGAGATCGAACGACGCCGCCGTGATTCCGAACATGTCGCTCGACACCGTTTCACCCTCGAACAGCGCCCGCACGATCCTCAGCGACTCGTCGAGGGCCTTGCCACGGTGATCGACGCTCACCCCGAACTCCGCCAGGCTCTCAGCCCCACCACCGAGACCGGTCTGCACGATGAACGGGCCGTCGTGGAACGCCGCGAGTGTGCCGATCTGCTCCGCCATCAGGACCGGGTTCCACATGGGCACGAGGAACAGACATCCGGCCGGTCGATGAGGATCCCAGGCCGCGAGCGCTCGGGCGAGCGTCGGCACGTTCTGGAAGTAGAGCGACCCGCACGCACCACATTCCCGGGCCAGCAGCCGCGCCCGCCAGACTGCTGCGGTGACCGGGGGCGAGATGGCGATCGTGTTGCTCGCAGTGGTGATCGGGTCGTTGGTCAAAGCGGTCACCGGCATGGGCCTTCCGCTGATCGCGATCCCGATCGCCTCACTGTTCGTCGACGTCGAGACCGCCGTGGTCGTGATCGCGTTCCCCAACGTGATGGCCAACGCGACGCTCGGCGCTCGCGAACGACGCAGCGCCAGCGACACCCGGGACCTGCCGACCCTCGCGATCGCCGGCGTGATCGGTGCGGTCGCCGGCACCGTGCTCTTCGTCAGCGTTCCCGAGACACCACTCGTCATCGCGCTGGTCGTGTCGATCGTGGGCTACATCGTGCTGTTCTTCGCCCATCCCGACCTGCGCACGACCCCGCAGCAATCGCGACGGCTCGCTCCGGCGATCGGCGGCCTGGCCGGCGTGTTCCAGGGAGCGATCGGCATCTCCGGCCCGATCGTCGGATCGTGGATCCACAGCTACCGGTTGTCGCGTGGGGCACACATCCTGTCGGTCACCGTGCTGTTCTTCATCACGGGGCTGACACAGCTGGTGATCCTCGTGTTCAACGGTGACCTCTCGGGTCGGGTGGTTGCGACGCTGCTCGCCTGTGTGCCCGTCCTGGCGACGATCCCGATCGGCACCCGCCTGCGCGACTCGGTCTCCACCAGGGGGTTCGACCTCGCGATCGTCGGCGTGCTCGGCGTGTCTGCGGTTGCCTTGGTCGTCCGTACGTTCACCTGACACGGCGAAGGTCGCCGACACCTCGTGCACGGCGTCGTGCGCCCGGCGTTGCCATGCGGTACCGTGGTCATCCGACCCACGGGGAGCTCGCTGGCACGGCGGGCTGAGAGGGTGACTCGCCGTCACCGACCCGAGAACCTGATCCGGATAATGCCGGCGGAGGAACCATGAACGAACACATCGTCATCATCACCGGGGCGGCACCGCTGCTTCCCGAGATCGTCGCTGCGATTCCACCCGATGCAGCGCTGTTCGCGGTCGACGGTGGGCTCGACCACGCGTTGGCAGCCGGACTCGAGCCGACGCACCTGATCGGCGATCTCGACTCCGTCACCGACGACGGTCTCGCGTGGGCGGCCCGCAACGCCAAGATCGAACGCCACCCCACCGACAAGGACCGCACCGACACCGAACTCGCGCTCTCGTTGGCGGCGACTCGCGATCCCGAACGGATCACGCTGCTCGGCGGCGGCGATCGCCTCGACCACACACTCGCCGGCATCGGGGCGCTGGGCGCGGGCGACCTCACCAGTGTGCCCGAACTCGACGCGTGGTGGAGCGGGCAGCACGTCCGCGTGATCCACGGCCCGGGCAGCGCCATCTGGCGCGTCCGAGCGGGTTCGACACTGTCGCTGCTGGCCCTCCACGGGACGTGCACGAAGGTGTCGATCACCGGCACCCGCTGGCAGCTCGACAACGTCGACATCGACCCCCTCGTCGGACTCGGCGTGAGCAACGAGATCCTCCCGGGCGATCGGCCCGTCGACGTCGAGGTGTCGTTGACGTCCGGGGTGCTCACCGTGTTCGACGTACCCGCCGAATCGTTCGGACCGCCCACCGAGTCCGAGGTCGACACCGCCACGATGAGCTCGCCGGTCGCCGACACCGACACGGATGGGGACAGCTGACCGTGCGCCGACCTCGCACCAACCGCCTCAGCGTCGCCGGCGCCGCGATCGTCGTCGCGGCGCTCGTGGCATCCTGCGGAGACGACGACGCCGCCGACCTCACGCTCGTGACCTACGACTCGTTTCCCGAGGCGGACACCTCACTCAACGATGCGCTCGACCGGTTCACCGACGAGACCGGGATCGATGTACGGGTCCTCGTGGCCGGCGACACCGGCACGATGCTCTCGAAGGCCGCGCTCACCGCCGGCAACCCCGAGGGCGACGTGATGTGGGGCGTCGACAACTCGTTCCTGTCGCGTGCGATCGATGACGACATCTTCGAGCCGTATGTCGCGACCGGCATCGAGAACATCCCCGACGAGCTGACGGCCCTCGTGCCGAACGGCGAGGCCACACCGGTCGACTTCGGCGACGTCTGTGTCAACTACGACATCGGCTGGTTCGCCGAACGGGGTCTCGAACCACCCGAGACGCTCGACGACCTGGTCGACCCGGCCTACGCCGGCACGCTCGTGGTGCAGAACCCCGCGACGTCCTCGCCGGGGCTCGCGTTCCTGCTGGCGACGATCGACGAGTACGGCACCGACGGGTGGCAGGCCTACTGGCAGGCGCTCGGCGACAACGGCGTGGAGGTCGTGGAGAGCTGGACGCAGGCCTACTACGAACGCTTCACGTGGGCCGGCGGCGGACCGACGCCGATGGTGGTGAGCTACGGCAGCAGTCCGCCCGCCGAGGTGATCTTCGCCGAGCCCGCCCGCGACGACGCTCCGACCGGCGTGGTGGCCGACACCTGCTTCCGACAGGTCGAGTTCGCCGGGGTGCTGCGCGGTACTCAGGCCCCGGACGAAGCGCGGCAACTCGTCGACTTCCTGGTCGGCGCCGAGTTCCAGAACGAACTCGCACTCAACCTGTTCGTGTATCCCTCCAACACGACCGTCGAGCTCCCACCGGAGTTCACGGACTTCGCAGTGGTCCCCGACGATCCCCGTTCGCTCGACCCGGCGGTGATCGACGAGAACCGATCGTCGTGGATCGACGAGTGGACGGAGTTGGTGCTCGGGTGAATCGACTGCCGCGATCGCTGGTCGCGGCCCTCGCCGTCGTACCGGCGGCGGCACTGACGGTCTTCTTCGTCTGGCCGTTCGCCACGATCGTGTCGGAGGCGCTGACCGGCGCCGCGATCCGTGAGACCCTCACCCGTCGCGGCACCTGGGAGATCGTGTGGTTCACGAGCTGGCAGGCGCTGTTGTCCACGGTCGTCACGATCGTGGTCGGGCTCGCACCGGCCGCCGTGGTCGCGCGCTTCGACTTTCCCGGCCGCGGCGCGCTCGTCGGGCTGCTGACCGCGGTGTTCGTCCTGCCGACCGTGGTGATGGGCGCAGCCATCCTCGCCGTGCTCCCCGACGCACTCGACCGGACCGTGTTCGCGATCGTCGCCGCACACGTCGTGTTCAACCTCGCGGTCGTCGTTCGCCTCGTCGGGGCACTGTGGGAGCTGTTGCCCGCCGACATGGAGGCGGCGGCGGCGACGCTCGGGGCATCGCGTTGGCGTGTCTTCACCGAGGTGTCGCTGCCGCTGATCCGCCCGGCGCTGACCGCCGCCGCGACCGTGGTCTTCCTGTTCTCGTTCACGTCGTTCGGCGTCATCCGGGTGGTCGGCGCCACCGGCACGCGAACGATCGAGGTGGAGATCTGGCGTCGCGCCACCCAACTCGGTGATCTCGGAGGCGCCGCGGTACTGACGATGCTGCAACTCGCCCTGCTCGGTCTCGCCGTCGCCTGGTCGACGACCCTGCAGCGACGGCACAGCCGTGCACTCGGGCTCCGTCTCCGCTCGCCGCGCCGTTCACCGTCGGGGCGACGCGAGCGCCGTGTCGTCGCCGCGATCATCGGAGGCACGTTCGTGGTCGTCTCGGCACCTCTCGCCGCGCTCGTGATCCGATCGTTCTCCACGCCCACCGGCTGGTCGACCTCGGCCTGGACCGATCTCGGCCGCTCCGAGATCCGCCCCGGGCTTCGGGTCGGGGTCGACCCGTGGAACGCCATCGTCAACTCGCTGACCACTGCGATCTGGGCAACGGCGTTCGCGGTGTCGATCGGCGCCCTCGCCAGCCTCGCAATCGCGGCCGCTGGGCAGGCGGGACGATTCCTCGACGCCGGCCTGATGCTGCCGCTCGGAACGTCTGCCGTCACGATCGGTTTCGGCATGCTGATCACCTTCGACGTCCCACCGTTCGACTGGCGAGCGTCATGGTGGTTGGTACCGGTCGGCCACGCCCTCGTCGCCGTCCCCTTCGTGGTGCGTACCACGCTCGGCGTGCTCCGATCCGTCGACCCGGATCTCACCGCGGCGGCAGCCACGCTCGGCGCCTCGCCGGTGCGCGCCTGGCACGAGACCGTCGTGCCCTACCTGTGGCGTCCCCTCGCCGCCGCCGCCGGACTCGCCGCGGCGATCTCGCTCGGGGAGTTCGGCGCGACCAGCTTCCTGTCACGCTCCGGCGGGGAGACGATGCCGATCGCCATCGAACGGTTGCTCGGCAGAACCGGTTCGATCCTCCAGGCGCAGGGCTATGCCCTCGCCACGGTGCTGGCCGCGGTGACGGTCGTCGTCGTCGCACTGACCGATCGCCTCCAATCGGGGGTACGGCCCTCCGGGTCGAGGGACCGAACGTGAGCGCGCTCGACGTGGTCGACGTCGATGTCGCCTTCGACGGTGTCCGCGTCCTCGACCACGTCTCGCTCTCGATGGCCTCGGGTGACATCACCGCGCTGCTCGGCCCCTCGGGGAGCGGGAAGAGCACGCTGCTCCGCGTCGTCGCCGGCATCATCCGACCCGACCGCGGGTCGATCCTGATCGACGGCACCGACGTGACGGCGATGCCGACGCATCAGCGACGGGTCGGGATGGTGTTCCAGGACAATCAGCTGTTTCCCCACCGGTCCGTGATCGAGAACGTCGCGTTCGGTTTGAAGATGGCCGGGGTCGGCCGCACCTCTCGACTCGAGCGCTCGGCGGTCTGGCTCGACCACGTCGGGCTCCACGGGTTCGGGGCTCGCACCGTCACCGAGTTGTCGGGCGGTGAGGCCAAACGTGTCGCTCTCGCCCGGACGCTCGCCGTCGAGCCTGCCGTGGTGCTGCTCGACGAGCCCCTCACCGGCCTCGACCGCGATCTCCACGACCGTCTCGCCGCCGAACTCGCCTCGCTGCTGCGCGCCGCCGGCACGACGGCACTCCTGGTGACCCATGACGCCGACGAGGCCGCGACGGTGGCGGATCGGTCGCTCCGGCTCGCCGACCTCTGAACCGACGGGCCGCGCATCGAGCGCGACTCCTCCGCTGATCGACGGCTTCCCAACCGGCCGGCGAACCACCCACCGGCGGTCGATGAACGCCACCGCACGAGCCGAGCAACTCCGCCG
>Ga0316197_10000946_pt1 | contig 20655 bp, 18 predicted proteins | sample OudBiesiAoxic_MG_FD_204939 | JGI IMG/M metagenome (GOLD analysis project Ga0316197, IMG submission 204939) | Coastal sediment microbial communities from Oude Bieten Haven, Netherlands - site A oxic | ecosystem: Environmental > Aquatic > Marine > Coastal > Sediment | place: Netherlands... | reverse complement strand
AGCCCACAAAACTGAGTATCGTGGGTAAACAAAAGCGATGCATGATGAATACTTCAATGCTTGAATCTGTTTTAACGGCAGGTTTTTTCTCAGAGGTTAAAATTTAACCACTCATGCGGTTGCCCTGCTATGAAGACTTTCCTGAAATAAAAACTCTAACCACAAAATTTACTGGAAAATTAAGTCAATGGAATAACTAATAACTTAGTCTTAGTGCTATTGTTAATTATAAAGTTCACTAAATATGATATGGTAGATGATGTTAATATAACATCATCTACCAAAGTGGCTCTTATGAAACCCTCTATCGAAAAAGTCTTACTTCAAATCGCATTGGATCTTAGCTCTAACTTATCCAGTGATTTGCATTATCAGCGCTTAATCTCTTCTATTCATCACGTATTCCCTTGCGACGCCAGTGCATTATTTGTATTAGATGCTGATGGCTGTCTTAAACCTGTCGCTGTACAAGGGCTTTCTACTGCGGTTTTGGGCCGTTGTTTTCCACCAAAAGTACACCCTCGATTACAAGCCATTTTAGAGAGCCAACACCCTGTCCGTTTTGAATCCAATTCAGACTTACCAGACCCCTTTGATGGCTTATTATTGGTGGATGAACACGTCAGTATTGAAGTGCATGATTGCCTAGGTTGTAGCCTGTACGTAGAAGATACTTTAGTCGGTCTATTAACCTTAGATGCGTTAGAGGTGGGTGCCTTTAAAAAGATAGATAACATCACGATTGAAACCTTCGCAGCCCTTGCTGCAGCTACCTTGCACAACAAAGCATTAATAGAAACCTTAAAGAACAGCAATCAACAACAAAAATCCATCAACCAAGCGCTAATCCAACAAGCTCGAAACCAAAAAGGTGAGTTGATTGGCATTAGCCCTCAGATCCAACGATTACGTACCAATATCAAGATGGTAGCCTCTTCTGACTATGCCGTTTTGATCAGCGGTGAGACCGGTTGTGGTAAAGAATTGGTCGCTCATTCTGTACATGAACAATCTCTTCGTAATGAACAAGCAATGATTTATGTAAACTGTGCAGCCTTGCCTGAATCCTTAGCTGAAAGTGAGCTGTTTGGTCACGTCAAAGGCGCGTTTACTGGTGCCAATAATCACCGAGCAGGTAAATTTGAATTGGCGGATAATGGCACTATTTTCTTAGATGAAATTGGTGAATTGCCCTTGTTAATTCAAGCCAAATTATTGCGTGTTATTCAGCAAGGTGAAGTGCAACGTGTCGGCTCTGATAAAAACGTCATGGTAAATGTGCGTATCATCGCCGCAACCAACCGTAATTTAGAGCAAGAAGTAGAAGCAGGACGCTTTCGAGCTGACTTATTTCACCGTTTAAATGTGTTTCCAATAAACGTGCCACCACTGCGTGATCGTGACGGTGATATTTCTGTTTTAGCTGGGTATTTATTAGATAAAGTTCGTACCCAATTTAACGTGCCAAATCTTCATATTCATCCACGAACGTTAACTCATTTAGAGAATAGCCAGTGGCTAGGTAATGTACGAGAACTTGAACATACGTTAATGCGTGCAGGGCTTAGAGCAATACAAGAAAGTGACAGCAGCATTACTCTTGCGCACTTTTTAGGGGATGTTGAGCACACAAATGATGTTAAAATAACAACAGCATTATTACCGAAAGAGAGTAAACCGATGCGAGAATTGGTAGAAAGCTATCAAAAGCAACTGATTGAGCACGCTTTATCCGAATCGAATGGAACATGGTCAAAAGCCGCCGAGTTTCTTCAAATGGATCGCGGTAATTTATATCGAATGGGGAAAAAATTCGGCCTGTAAATCTTATAAAAAACCATCTAATGATGTATTTATGACATCAGGGATGTTGTTATAAATACATCACTGAAACATTATCAACTTTACAAACCATTATAAATCAACAAGTTAAAGTTGGCACATCCTATGCAATAGAGAACTCATCAATGTAGAATCAAGTCTCGATTAGTTCAGCAATTTGCTCAAGGCAGCAGAACGTACTGAACTAACAGGATTTGAACAATAAGTATTCAATGACTGGAGTTCCAACTATGTTCTGTATCCAATGTGAGCAAACAATTCAAACACCTACAACGAAAGGCTGTTCTTTTGCACAAGGTATGTGTGGTAAAACAGCAGAAGTATCTGACTTACAAGATATCCTAGTTTATACACTACAAGGTGTATCTTTCTGGGCAGAACAAGGTCGTAAAGTAAATGTAGTGATTGATGAGATCGATCACTGGGCACCAAAAGCCTTCTTCGCAACACTAACCAACGTTAACTTTGATCCTGAGCGTGTTATCGAATTCGCACTGCAAGCGCACGCTTATAAAAAACAACTTGAAGAACAAGTTCGTGCAGCGGCTCTTCTTAGCAATACTGAATTATCAGAGCTTTCTCCTGCGGCACTATTTGATTTACCAACCAACGTAGAAGAGTTAATCGCATTGGCTCCACAAGCAGCCGTTAACCGCGGTCACGATTCAGAGCATGAAGATGTGATTGGTTTACGTCTACTTTGTCTTTACGGCTTAAAAGGTGCAGCAGCTTATATGGAGCACGCACGTGTTCTTGGTCAAACTGATGACGCTGTTTTTGCTGAATATCACCAAATCATGGCATGGTTGGGAACGGACCCAACTGAGCTAAGCGCATTACTAGACTGTTCTATGCAAATCGGTTTAATGAATTACCGCATCATGGAAATGCTAGATTTAGGCGAGACAGATACCTTTGGTCACCCAGAACCATCACAAGTAAACGTAAAAACTATCGAAGGTAAATGTATTCTTGTTTCTGGTCACGATTTGCATGACTTAGAAAAAATCCTTCAACAAACTGAAGGCAAAGGCATCAACGTTTACACTAACGGTGAAATGCTTCCTGCTCACTCTTACCCAGAGCTTAAAAAATACCCTCACCTTGTAGGTAACTACGGCAGCGCATGGCAGAACCAGCAAAAAGAATTTGCTAACTTCCCTGGCGCAATCGTAATGACGTCTAACTGCCTATTGAACCCAAATGTAGGTCTATACGCAGATCGTCTATTCACACGTAGCATTGTTGGTTGGCCTGGCGTTGCTCACTTAGAAGGTGACGATTTCACCGCTGTTGTTGATTGTGCATTAGCGCAAGAAGGCTTTAAACATAACGAGATCGAACAAATGATCACCGTTGGGTTTGGTCGTAACGCGCTAATGGCAGCAGCACCTGCGGTTATTGAACAAGTAAAAGAAGGTAACATCAGTCACTTCTTCCTTGTTGGCGGTTGTGATGGTGACAAAGCTGAACGTAGCTATTTCACAGACTTTACCGCTCAAGCACCTGAAGATTCAGTTATCCTGACTCTTGCTTGTGGTAAATACCGTTTCAACAAAAACCAATTCGGCGATATTAATGGTATCCCGCGTTTATTGGATGTTGGTCAATGTAACGATGCTTACTCAGCTATTCAACTCGCACTTGCATTAGCAAAAGAGTTTGATTGTGGCATTAACGAACTTCCATTAACGCTGGTACTTTCTTGGTTCGAGCAAAAAGCGATTGTTATTCTATTAACTCTATTCGCTCTTGGCGTAAAAGGCATTTACACAGGCCCAACTGCCCCTGCGTTCTTAACCGATAACCTACTTGCTATCATGCAAGAGAAATTCGATATGCGTAGCATTAGTAACGTAGAAGACGATTTAAAAACGATTTTAGCCGCATAATCGCTGCTTTTCGTTTTCAATGAATTTATGCCTCAGTTACCTGGGGCATTTTTCGCAAATACCAATCCTCGCAATAAACTGAATAGAGAAAACCATGACACAATTTATTTGGCCAGCAACCCCAGTTCAACTTCGTTGTAATAAAAAATGGTTTGAAACTGCTGATACCATTAGCTTACAGCTGACAAGCCACAACCAAGAAAGCTTCGATTTTAAACCGGGTCAGTTTATTAGTGTCGGTATTGAAATTGAAGGTAAGGTGGAATACCGCGCCTACTCTATCAGCTCAATGCCAAATCAAGATTTCCTACAATTAACGATTAAACGTGTTGAAGGCGGCAAGATATCAAACTACCTAATTGATCAATTAAATGAAGGTGATGAGATTGCTGTTTTAGCACCAACCGGTCCATTCAACTCAATCGACTGCAAGCCAAGAAAAAAAGTAGCATTATTAAGCGCAGGCTGTGGCATTACACCTTTAATGTCTATGGCTAAAACATGGATAGCTCAAGATATTGAGATCGATATTACCTTTATCCATATGGCAAAAAGCAAAGAACAAACCATCTTTTTTGAAGAGTTAGAACTGTTACATGAAACTCACGCTAACTTTCATTTAAAACTGTTATTAAAAGATAATACAGAGACAAATCACCCACAAGGTCGCCTAGACCAAGAGTGGCTAAACACGCTTTGCCTTGATCTAGCAGAGCGCACAGTTTACTTGTGTGGCCCTAATGTATTTATGCAAGACATGAAAACCAACGTAGAAAACCTTGGCTTAGATATGACGCACTTCTTCCAAGAAAGCTTTACACCGATTGAAGCGGAAGTTAGCGAAACTGCTGATGCCTCTGGTGTGGTTCAATTTGAAGTCCCTGCATTTGGTGTTTCAAAAGAAATAGAAAAAGGCTCAACACTGGCTGATGTTTTAGAAGAAAGTGGCGTTCCAATAATTATCGCTTGTCGTAGCGGAATGTGTGGCTCGTGTAAGTGTAAGGTTGAAAAAGGTGAAGTAAGTCGAACCAGTACTGAAACGCTAACCGAAGAAGAACTAGCGCAAGGTTATACATTGGCGTGTTCAAGCCAAGTACAGAGTGATGTTGAAGTGAGCTTAATCTAGCTTTTTCTTTATAACCAATCTCAAAAAACCGATGAATATTTACTATCATCGGTTTTTTAAATCTAAATATATAACTACAGCTAAACCAACAATGCACTATTCACTTTAATGATCAGCTTCTTCACTGCTGCTGGCTTATCATCAACCGCAACCAATGGGCGATGTGGCTGCTTAGGATTGAAGATAATAAACTCTCCTGCCTCTAACGTGACAAACTGTTCATCTTGAACGTCGTTACTAAAAGCAATATCTTTCTCTTCAAGGTAATCATCTTCAATCGATAGTAATGGATATTCACTGTAACCAAACGTCTCAGTGCCTTCCAAAATTAATTGAACATCAAGATATTTATGGTGAATCTCTGAACGACGATTTTCTTTCAATTCCGTTTTATCATTCACAATAAAATAGACTGACTCATCAGGTAATGGGTAGTTGCCTACTTCTGTATTTTCTATTGTTTGCTCTTTTACTTTTTGAATAATTTCAATGATTACAGGGTGTAATGCCGCCCCTTGAATGTCGTCACTCCATTTTCCTTTAAACAAGATAGCCTCTCAATGATATCGATTATGAAGTTAAAAATAGTAGCATGAGATATTAATATCAGTAAGATATAATGCTGTTTAAAAGTGACTTTTAATGAGGCATCATGGCAAAACCTACCGCGACTTATCTCGTTCGTGTTCATACTGCAAAAATGCTTATTGAGCATGCCATGAAGCATTATGGGTTAACGTATGCAGATTTTAATATCCCACCTCTTTTATTGGATTATCAATTAAAACTCATGCCATTAAGAGATCTTGAATCTTTACTGTGCAAAATTGAGATATTAACTAACGATCCTACCTATACCGCCAAACTTAGCCAATCAGACAGCTTTAAGCAATTTGGTCCTTTTGTGCAATTACTAGCAAGTTCTACCAATCTTGGCATGGCAATAAAGCGCATGAACACTATTCATAATGCGTTGCAATCGGGTGTTCAAGTCAACATGATGTTAAGTGGCTCGATTGGTAAGTGGCGCATCTTAACACCAACATTGATCCCTCAAGCTCGAATTCATGAAAGTATCTTAGCCGCCGGATCCTTTGTTCGATTATTACGCTTATTTCATGGTAAAGATTACCAGCCAATTTCAATTCATTTAACAGGTACACCTATAGGCAACAAAGGAGAAATTGAAGCTATTTTCAACTGTCCAATCGTATGGAATAGTCCAAATACTCAAGTCTGGTTTCCCGTTAAAGATATCACTTGCCCAAGAACTTTTGAGTTGCCAACACCACAAGTAAAAGCATTTACCGTTGAGCAAGCGATGAGTTATATGCTTATTCCTCTCCCTCAAGATATTTTAAAAGTCGTATTTGAACTCACTAAATACGCGCTGTTTTTCGGTTATCCAACCCTTGAGTTTGTTGCTAATAAAATGGGAATGAAACCCTTAACTCTACAACGTCGCTTACAAGATCAAAGTATTTCATTTACAGACATTGTTCATCACAGTATTTGTGATGAAGCCATAACTTACATGAACAGTTCATTATCCATGAATGAGATAGCTCAACGGGTTGGTTATAAAAATACCGCATCCTTTTCTGTTGCCTTTAAGCGTATGTATGGTGTAACTCCTATTCAATATAGAAACACGCTTATCCTCAACGAATAAACATTTAATCACATCAAAAATCATCATAGATCGATACAATCAAACTTATTTTATCGTTCTATCCTTATTTAGACCTCATTATTACCTTTCATTATTATTTGAGGTAAGTCATTTATGAGTTTAGTCAGTATGCCCTTTGTTGGATCAGGTCAGGATCTAGGGCTACATATTGCTGCGAGCGTCGTCATGATAGGAAGTATTGTCGCTCTCGCTTATGGTTTCTGGAAACTTCATGAGCTACCAATCAACAAAGCACACAGTAAACAACACCAACAAATTGGATTAATTACTGCCCTCACGTGGATAGGATTTGTCTGGCATTGGGTTTGGGTATTAGCGGTCATTTGTGCTTTTGTTGATGCAGAAAAAGCATTAATTAAAATTCGTGATATTTGGCACCAACCAGTTACTCATATACCAACAACATCACAAACATCCGCAATCAACACCGTAGATACATCATCAACTCAAGAGGAGACTCACAATGCTTGAGGGATTAGCGGTATGGGCACTATTTATTTATCTTCTTCGTCTAGTTGGAATGCCTTGGAATAAATTTACTCAAGGTTTTGCTTACATTGGCGGCGGATCTTGGTTGTTATTTGTATGGGCGGGATTACTTAATTTCACTCCTATGGATCTTTCTGGCGGTTCTGTAGTGCAATCGCCACATATTCAACTTCGTCCAGCAAGTACCCAGATTAAAGGCGTTGTCACTAAAATCCACGTTAAGCCAAACCAAGAGATCACAAAAGGCCAATTAGTGTATGAGATTGATGATGAGTTATATCAAATTGCGCTAAACAAGGCTGATGTATCACAAGAAGCCAGCAAAGTTGCTCTTGAAGTCGCTAAGCAAAATGTAAGACTAGCACAACAAGCTATTACCGCATCTGAAAGTGATATTGTGGTTAGCCAAAAACAAATTGAAGCAAAAAAACAAGATTTGAAATACAAGCAGATCACACTAAAACGCTACGTAGATCAAAACCGTAAAGTAAAAAATACCATTACTCAAAGTACGCTAGATGAACAAGGCACCTTGGTATCAATTGGTGACATCGAAGTAGCCAGTGCTGTTGCTCAATTAGATAAAGCCAAACTTGCCAATGAAAAAGCACTGCTTGATTTTGATAACGCAAAGTTAGGCGTAAAAGCTAAAGAAAGTGAGCTTGCAAGTGCAAAAGAAAGCGTTGCTCAAGCACAGTGGAACTTAGACAACACAAAAGTATATGCACCTGCGAATGGTTATGTGACAAACTTTATTCTACGAGAAGGTCAATATATTGGTGCTGTTCCACGTATGCAAATGTACACCAACGAAAAGTACGTATTAATGCGAGTTAATCATCAAGCAATACGTAATGTAACGGTTGGTCGCCCAGCTGAGTTCTCTAGTGCAGTTTATCCAGGAAAGGTCTTTGTGGCTGAAGTGGAAGGTATTGTTGAAGCAACAGGAGAAGCACAAGCTAATTTACTTGGTCGTGAAACTAATGTACGTCAAACAACAGGATTAAACGTTAATAACAAACACCACTTTGTCCGTTTAAAACTGCAAGAAGATCAAGGGTATGATATTCCTGTTGGATCGGTTGGTTTAGCGTGGATCTCTGGTGAAAAACCAATTGGCTTCATGGCATTTCTAGATGTAATCCGCGGTATTATCATTCGAATGAAATCGCAAATTTACTTCTTTTATTCACTGTAAATACTAGAGATGTTTTTGCCCCATAGTTCACTCTCTCGAACTATGGGGCTTTTTTATCTTTCACCTTTTTGTAGCCATTAGCTTATACCAATTATCAATACCATTAGTTCAATGTTTCTTTAATTTCATCCGAACTAAAGCCATGAGAATACAAATACGCATAAGCTTTGCTTTTGTCTTTTGAGTTGCTCAAATCAAAGCGTTTTTTATCTAATCGTAATTGGCAGTTCTCATAAAAATCAATCGAACCGTCCATCTCTAGTTTTTCAATTTCTTCATCAAAAGTAGATATATCGATCAGCTTTTGTTTTAACTCCCTTTTGATAACAGACTTACCTTTTAGCTTACGGGCTAACTTTTCAATCTCTTTTACGATATCCGCTTTATCGGCTTTAATTTGCATTTTAGAAGGCAGTGCTGACGCAACAGGATGAGATTTAATTGCCTCACGGACATCGGCAGATTTAAAACCAAACTTAGTTAGCGTTGCATATAATTTATCACTCGATAATGAGTCTAAATTCATATTCGCTAATCGATTATTCAATAACGTTATTTCACACACTTCATCACGATTAGAGACATACGCTATTGCTTCATTAACAATCGATTCATTAATGCCTTTTTCTCTCAATTTAGACAAAATAAACTGACTGCCCTTCTCGCCACTAAAGGCCATTTCGACAAAGTTAATCGCAAAGTTCTTATCTGATTTTAGATAGCCACGCTCAATCAAGTCATTCAAAACCGTATCAATCCATTCTTGATTATCGGTTTTAGCAATCAATTTCTTACGTAATTCATCAATGGTTCTGTCTTTGGCTTCAAGATGATAAAAAGCACTGCCATACACGTTATCAATGGTTTTTGCAGGTTTTACGGGACGTTGACTGAACATGATGACCTCTGATGTTAATGATCTTATGAGATCCGAATCTACCGTATCCCACGCTAAGATGCTATCAATTACGTTAATAACAAAATTTAATTATTCTCAATGGTTTTACAGTGATCTGCAATAATTCTAGCCAATGTCTTTATGCCATTTATCCACTTATCATTCTCTCGATAAGAGGCAAAGCTCACTCTAAGGCAATGCTTATACTGCTCTTGAGTACAAAACATCGTGCCGGGCAATACACTGATTTGTTCTTTCAGCGCTTGCTTATAAATCTCAGTCCCGTCGGCTCCTACTGGCAAGGTTAACCAACATAAAAAGCCACCTTCAGGTTGAGAGATATAATAACGTTCTCTCATGTGATCATAATGATTTAACGCTTCTGTCAGCTGTTGAGACACCCGTTTTTGATTATGCTTATAACTGCGTTGAACTCGATGAATGTGTTGTTTATATTTTCCTTTTTTCAAGAAATCACTGACCGCTGATTGAATAAGATTAACGCTGCCCATGTTCTCTGACATTAATCGTTTTTCTATTTGTGCTTGGTATTTCCCAGCAAGGATCCACCCTATTCGTAATCGCGAATCTAAGGTTTTTGAAAGCGAGCTACAATAAATCACTCTGTCTTCAGTATCTAGCGATTTAAAGGTTTTTTGTATCCCTTCATAAGTCAGGCCACCAAACACATCTTCTTCAATAAAAGGTATACCTTCTGTCGCTTTTAGTAATGCTCGACGTGCAGATTCAGATTGGGTATATCCCGTTGGATTATTATTAGTCGGGTTAACCAAAATGGCTTTTACATCCCATATTTTTACGGCTTGCTCTACCGCACTAATATCTAGCCCATAATTGAAATGATTAGGGATCTCGATGACTTTTAAGTTCAATGATTCAAGTAATAATAAAGAGCCGAAATAACACGGTGAATCGACAAGAACAATGTCTCCAGGCCTTGTTAATGCTTGCAAACTTAAACTAATGGCTTGCTGTGCTCCATGAGTAATAAGGACTTCATTTGCTGATACTGAGATCCCTAAATCTTGAGTGATATTCGCAATGTATTTAAGCAAAGAAGCATTACCTGGAGGCAATAAATACGAACTGGGAATATTCACTTGTTGGCGGCTGTGACGACCAATTTCAGCATATAAACTTCGAATTGCAGGAAAATCAATATCCGGATGTGCTGATCCCATTGGTAATAAGTTTTGTTGATTTGGTTGACGTAAAATGGCTTTACTGAGTGAGAGTAAATCAATATCACAAGGTGCATTCAAGGCATCACTTTGAAGCTCTCTGGGCAAATTTATATCAGCAACCATATATCCCGAACGATCATGCGCGACCAATACTTGCTTTGCTTCTAGTTCTTCATACGCTCGAATTACTGTGTTTTTCCCAACCGATAAACTCGCACTTAACTCTCGAATAGAAGGTAACTTATCTCCTGACTGATACAATCCATGTTCAATTCCTCGTTGTATATGCGCTTTTACTTGTTGGTATTTTTTCATCATCTTAATCCAATTATCAACAGTCACCATCTGTACCCAATAAAATAACGAAAACTGTCTCTTACCTCAATAGCTGTACCCAGTTAAAGTACGCGAAAGACAACAATATAAAACAATACACAGGAATTCTCATGCTAACTAAATTCATCCCTTTTATCTTCGTCGCTTTATGGAGTTCTGGCTTTATCGGCGCTCAATATGGATTGCAATTTGCTGAGCCTGCCACTTTTTTGCTGATTAGAATGATCGGGAATATTGCCGTTTTTATTATATTGTTATTTATATTCAAAGCTCATCTTCCAAAGGGGAAAGAAGCAATTCATTCTTTGATTGCCGGTGTATTAATTCATGGGTTCTATTTAGGCGGAACCTATCAAGCAATTGCCCTTGGAATGTCCTCAGGCCTGTGTGCTTTATTGGTGGGAGTTCAACCCATTCTCACAGCGGTATTATTGGTTAACTTTGGCAACCAACGCCTACAACCAGTGCAATGGTTAGGCTTAGTGCTTGGTTTAATAGGGATAACCTTAGTATTACAAGATAATATCGAATGGCAGGACACCAGCAACCAATACACCGCTTACCTATTTGCGTTTATCGCGTTAATTGGTATTACCTTTGGCACGTTATACCAAAAAAGATACTGCCAAAACGTAGATTTAGTCGGTAGCATGGTTTGGCAATACAGTGCGGCTTCTTTCGTCTTTTTACCTGTCGCTTTGTTGAATGAAACCATGGTGGTGACATGGAATGCCGAATTTATTTTTGGTTTATCATGGTTAGTTTTGGTTGTCTCGGTTACTGCCATTTCACTGCTGCTTTATATGATAAAAAAAGGCGATTCTTCTAGTGTAGCTTCTACCTTTTATCTCATTCCACCAATGACGGCATTTCAAGCATGGATCATCTTTGATGAGCATTTTGATACCCAAGGGGCTGTAGGGTTTGCTCTTGCTGCTGTCGCTGTTTATCTGGTAATAAGAAAACCAAAAGAGCGTCCACTAATAGAAGCGACTCAATAGCGAGTTTGAATAGGTGAGGACTCATTTGATAGGGAGATTCTCACCCACGTCTTTCATTATGGAACTTATCATGGTATTTCTACTCAATAGTACTAAGTAGTTCAATAATGTAGGCAAAAAATGACGTCTCTTGTTCATGTAAAGCACGTATCTAAACAATATTCTGACTCAAATCAGCAAGCGATTAATGACATCAGTTTTGATCTTAATGCAGGCCAAGTTCTTGGTTTACTCGGCCACAATGGCGCAGGGAAATCGACACTGATCAATGCCTTGCTCGGTGCACATCGCTATCAAGGCGACATCAGTATTAATGGATTGCATCCTATCGATCAGCACGCTGAATTAATGCAACACCTTGCGTATATTTCAGATGTCAATGTCTTGCCTGAATGGATGAGCGTCAAGCAATTATTAAAATACACCTCGGGCATTCATCCTAGTTTTGATATTAATAAAGCGACTACCGTATTAACAAATACCAACATCAAGCTAAAAAGTACCATTAAAAGCCTGTCTAAAGGGATGAAGGTGCAAGTTCATTTAGCCATCGTAATAGCAACAAATACGAAAGTACTTATTTTAGATGAACCGACATTAGGGCTGGATTTATTGTACCGCGACACCTTTTATCAGCATTTAACGTCTTGGTTTAATGCCGGAGAACGCTGCTTGATTATTGCAAGCCACGAAGTGTCCGAAATTGAACACTTATTAACGGATGTTCTAATATTAAAGCAAGGCCGAATAGTGAAACAAGAAAACATGGATAACATTCCACAAGGCACGTTAGCCGAACTCTTTATCACGCTTCAAAAGGAGTCAATCTAATGCGTCCATTTCTATTTATGCTTGAAAAAGAATTCATTGAACACAAAACAGTTACTCGTGTTCCACTATTTATTCTTGTTTGCGGCGTAGCACTTTTCATTAGTTTGATGATGAACACGAGCCTGCAAGATAACCTATTTATCTCAGTTCAAACTCAAGGCGATTTCACTCCCTTTTCAACGGGGTTGTCTGATGATTTACAAATGATGTTGAGTTTTATGGCTGGCATTCTGTCATTAGCGCTAACGACAACCTACTTCTCAAAGACACTCCGAAAAGAACGTAAAGAAGGCAGCTCTGCATTTTGGCGCAGTATGCCAATATCAAGTCAGTATACACATACCGTAAAGCTGGCGTTTGGCCTTATCGCTATACCGCTAATTTTCTCTTTACTTGTGTTAGTTGCGAACCTTTTCTTCTGGATCATTAGTTTATCAAGTGACACGGTTTTAGTGATGCTTCATGAACACACCTCTTTCATTTCGATTATCACCAACTGGTTACAATTTATGGGCCGCATGATGCTAGTCAGCCTTGTAATGTTACCGATAGCAGCGTTAATTCTTAGTATTTCCCAAGTCAGTAATTCACCATTAATCATCATATTTTTAGGAGGTTACGCACTGAAAGTAATGTCTACATGGATATTAGGATGGGATGGTATTGCGGTGTTTTTAACCCATATTTATAAGATACCAACAACGATTTTACTGTCGAATAATCCATTAATGAGTTTTGCTAATGCAGGTGTTGGCTTTCTAACGCTTTATTCACTTATTGGTGCTATTGCCTTGTTTGTGAGTGTGTCTTTGTATCGTACCACTGAGGTATCTTGGCAATCACTCAATCCAAATTGGGTATTTAAAAGATAACGGCTTTATTCCTACAAACGTACAGCAAGAAAAGGGAGAGGCTAATTAGTCTCTCCCTTTTCTATTGGGTCAATTTTATCCCTTTACGATTGAATAAAATTCACTGAGCGGCATCGGTTTAAAGTACAAGAAACCTTGATGAGATGAGATGCTTAAATCATTCAAAATCTGTTTCTGATTCTTATTTTCAACCCCCTCAGCCACCAGATTTATATTCAAATTATTCGCCAATAAAATAATGTTTTCTAATATTTTTAGAGACTGTTTATTGGTTTCAATATCATCAATAAATGATTTATCAATTTTCACAAAATCAAACTGATAATAGTTCAAATACTGCAATGACGAATACCCAGTTCCATAATCATCTAACGCAAACTTAACCCCAATTTCTCTAAACTTTTGCATGTATAAAATAATTTTGTGTCTATCTTCAAATTCAGTCGATTCAGTGAACTCTAAAACCAAAATACATTTTTCAGATAGCTGCTTGCATAAGTAGTATATTTCATCATCATACAGACAGCTTTCCGTCAAATTAACGCTGATCCTTAACCCATTATGCAATGAATCTTTATAATGATCATTCAGCTGAAATAATATCGATTTGGTCATTTTTTCCATTAATCCAAACCGTTCCACTTTAGGAATAAACTCTATTGGTGAAATTATATTACCACAAGGCATGATCCATCGGGCGAGTATTTCACCCCCGATAATTCGTTCATTACTATTTACGATAGGCTGAACAAAAGGTGTTATTTGATTTTTTCTAATTGCATTTCTTAGCTTATAGAACCCGAAGTTAAGATATGTAACCTTGCTCGATAAAGCACATAACGGCAACACTATTAATACAAAAATAACAATAATAAGTTGATTATCAAGTAGATAAGATTTAATTGAAGTCCATCTGTCATATTTGAGTAATAAATAAAAATCATACTTATTTGATGAGTATATTTTCTCATCTATTGGATCATGAATACCAAACACATTACCTTTCGATATCGTATATTCAGAATTTGATAATACGATATGCCCAAGTCGCCTATCTTCTAACTCTACAGGTACCTCTTTCATAAAAAACTGAAGACCGTTATCATTATCATTATCATTATCATTATCATTATCATACCGATGATAATATGAAATACTTGGCTGATTAGTTAACAGATTATTTTCTTTTATATATATTTCTTTTTTAGGCACCTCTTTTTTGGATATTTTTTCACCAACAATAGAGCTACAAAAGTACTGACCATCTCGGATCACAGAGATACTATTAATCAACGGGCAACGCGCCACTTTTTTCTGTAATGACAGCATCATCTCTTGGCAAGTTTGCTCTTTAAGAGAAGAAAGTTCTTGAACTGATGTTTTTATTTTATCAAACCGTGTCTCAATATTTTCGACTGTGATTTTAATATTAGTTTCAACATATTGCGTATAATCAGCATAAATAACGTATTTAAAAAAAACAAATACAGCAATCACCCCAATCATATATTTATTAAAGAGACCTTTCATTAATCTTATCTATTCCTGCACCAACATTCATTTAACCAATAGAAATAAGTCATTATTCAAATTTCTACTTGAAATTATTTTATGAATGCGAAAATTAAGATGACTATCTGTAAATACAGATAGTCTATCTCATAAATAAAAGCGCTTAACTACTCCCTCTACTGGCTTTTCAGTATGTCCTATACCAATGTTAAGTTAAATCACTATAAAACTAAATTTAGCTATCAAATACCTGATAAGTCACTCTAACTTTATTTGCACGATTATTATCAACAGAAAGTACCTCAAAGTTCCAATCTTGATATTGAATCGAATCGCCAATCGCAGGTACATTACTAGTTAACCACATAAACATTCCTGTTAATGTTTGATAATCAGCTTTTTTTTCTTCAGGCAATGATGCCAAGCATAAGGTATCTTTTAATACGGTAATAGGAATTGAACCATCAAGAATCCACTCTTGTTCTGAGATCTGTTCTGCCCATGAATCATTCGGATTTTCAGATTTGAATTCACCAGCTAGCGCTTCTAAGAGATCTTTTTGAGTCACAATGCCTTGCGCGTCACCGTATTCATCAACAACCAGAGCAATCTCTTCACCTGTCGTTCTTAGCAGCTCAAGCAGTTGACTGCCAAATTTATTTTCTAATATGGTTAAACACGGTAATAAATTACGCATTAACCATTTAGTGCCATGCTCTTGATGTGATGCTTTAAGTAAAAATCGCGAGGTAGTAAAACCAAGCACGTTGTCCATACCACCACGGGTTACTGGGTAGATAGAATAATCAGATCGCAATAACTTTGGTAAGTTTTCATCCCATGATTGTTCAGTATCAAAATAAACCAATTCACTTCTTGGCGTCATTAATGATGCTACTTTCCGATCATCCAAATGAAAAATATTACGCATCATATTATGCTCTTGTTTCTCTATTACGCCTTGCTCTGAACCTTCATTCAATAACGCTTGAATATCATCCTCAGTAATAGATACCTCATCTTGATTTGAACGTCCAAGTAAACGCAATATTGCATCTGTCGAGATAGATAACAAAAAAACAAAAGGCCTAGAAATAGACGCTAATACACTAATTAATGGTGCTATAAGTGTAGATATACGCTCAGCATGGAACTGCGCTATACGTTTTGGCACTAATTCACCAATAACAATAGAAATGTACGTAATAATCACAACCGTAGAGATAGTTGATATAGTTGGCGCTATCGTTATAGGCACTCCTAAAGATACGATCAGCTCAGATATCGGCCCAGCCAGTGCGGCTTCGCCTAAAATACCATTAAGAATACCAATAACGGTAATACCTATCTGCACAGTAGATAAAAACTGTGTTGGCTCTTCAGCTAATTTAATTGCTTTAGCCGCAGATGAACTCCCTTCTGCTGCCAGTTTTTGTAATCGACTCTTTTTTGCTGTCATCAATGCAATTTCAGACATAGCAAACACACCATTAATCACAATCAAAAAAAGTAATATGGCAATATCCAATGTAAACCTCGAAAATAAAATAATGAAAATCAGCAAAGGTGCTGAAAATTTCTACTCTTATATTCCTGATTTTCATTAAGGTCAATAACTATATTGACCTTATTTTAAGCAATCGAAAATACACCACCATATTCTTACATTTACTTAAATATTTTAACTAGCATAAAGAATAGTAGGCATCTTTTAATCTACTTTTGGTCAAGTCGCTTAATCAATTTGGCTGGCGTACCGCCGTATAAACAATCTGATGGTATATCATGATTAACTACCGAGTTTGCAGCAATTACAGAGCGAGACCCTATAGTAACCCCCTGATTAATAACAACACTCCCACCAACCCAAACATCATCTTCAATAACAATCGGCTTACAGAAAGTCTCCCACCGTCTACGGCTTGTATAATCAAGAGAGTGTGATGCGGTATAAAACTGTACATTTGGACCGATTAATACATGATTGCCAATAGTAATTTCAGCTCCATCTAACATGGTGACATTCATATTTATAAAAGTTTGCTCACCAATTGAAATCGTTTTACCAAACTCACAGAAAAACGGTGATTGAACAACACTCTGGCCAAACGAGTTAAATATTTGAGATAAAATAGAGTCTTTATCTTCCTTAGAAGGGTGAAGGTTAAATTCCTGAAGCCTTTGTTGTGTCTTATTACGAATGGCTTCTATTTCTGGATCTAACCCATTAAATATTTGTCCATTTTTCATTTTTTCAAATTCTGACATGACTACACACCTCTAAGGCTCAATTAGATATAAAACAATATAAATTGCAGTATATTCCAATTGAGCAGTGTAAATAGAGTAAAGCTGCAAAATAAAAGTTTCCGCTTTTAAGTATTATGACTAAAAGAAGCGGTTCTAATTGATGGTATGGTTGCTTTCTGCGATTTTACATGTTTCCAAACCATAGGAGCAACCACTACAATCAACGCAATATTAGACAGTGGCATTGCCAACCAAACGCCATCAATACCAAACCAATGAGGCAATATAGCTAAAAATGGCAACTGAATTAGAATATTACTTATTGAGATAAGCATGGCTTTCCCTCCTTCATTTACTGACAAGAAATAAATAGTGGCCAATACAAGAATACCATCTAAAAATAGAGCAAATAGGTGATACCGGATCCCTACAACAGTTTCAGCAACTAAGGCTTTATCTCCATTGGTAAACAATGCTGTAGTGAATTCTGGCGATATATTTAAAAGAGCCACCCAGCCAATACCTGTAATCACTACCCACTTTAAAGCCAACTTAAATATCTGATACACTTTGTCCGTTTCACGTGCGCCAAAATAGTAACTGATCGGTGGTTGTGCCCCTTCAGCAATACCTTGAGCTAAAAAGTAATACAACATCATTAAGTAACCGACAATGGCATAGGCTCCAACTGTTGTTGCTGAGCCATAATGCATCATTAATCCATTATGAATCCCTACAACGAAGCTTCCATATAGGTACATCACCAATGCAGAAACACCTAACATCAATGATTGCTTTGCTTTGTTCCATGAGAAAAGAACTTCATTAAATGAAACTTGAATGCTTGAACGAGCAGTAAAGAAATAACCAATACCAAGCACTGTTACACATGACTGAGCAATTAAAGTAGCTAATGCTGCACCATGAAGGCCCCAACCTAAAACACCAATAAAAAGGTAATCTAAAACGATGTTAGTTAATGCCCCAGAAACTAATAAGAACGTAGCAATATTTGGAGATTCATCATTACGCACTAACATAGGAACAGCTGTAGCACAGGCAGTAAAAAACCCGCCGAAAACTAATACATTGATATAGTCTTTCGCCAATTCATAATTCCGTCCTTCAGCACCTTGAAGTAATAATATACTATCTGAAAATACAATAATAAATGCGGTACAAACAGCACTTAATAAAACCAATAGCCAAAGACCTGTTGTTAACGTTATTTTAGTTTTACTAAGCTTATCCTCACCACGGTAAATCGACATAACACTGCCACTTCCCATACCGATCATTACGCCTAATGCACCTAGTACGCAAATAACAGGCCACGCCATATTAATGCCAGCTAAGCCTTCAAAACCAATATAGTGTCCGACAAAAATCCCATCAATAATTTGATATAGACCACTCACCACCATTGCAGCAATAGATGGTATAGCGTAACGCCAAAAAGTACGAGTGATGGATGATTCAGCATGAAATGTTGTCATATTAACCTCAGTAACAACAAAGAATTTCGCGAGTCTATAACAGATTTTAAGATTGTAAAAGTTAGTATCCATCCGGTTTTAAGATAGAATAGTGCTAATACCGATGCAATTATTAAGTGACTCAACCAGTAACAATGATTAGATAATTACTGGAATTGGTATAATTATTGATTATCTGTCTTGACTCACTCAAAGTATGTTATAAGCTTATGAAATAAATACTATTCTTGATGTATATAGATATTCTTAATGTATATAGAAACAAAGGGCAATATTATGGTAACTAAATGGGCAAAACGATTTTTCCAAATGGCAGAATTAGTCGGTTCGTGGAGTAAAGATCCTTCAACACAGGTTGGTGCAGTGATCACTAAGCATAACCGTATTGTTTCTGTTGGGTTTAATGGCTATCCACATGGCGTCTCAGACAGTGCAGATACTGATGATCGAGAACTGAAATACTTAAAAACACTTCACGCTGAAGAAAATGCAATTTTATTTGCTAAGCGAGATTTGGAAGGCTGTGATATTTGGGTTACTCATTTTCCTTGCCCTAATTGCGCAGCAAAGATCATTCAGACTGATATTTCAAAGGTATATTGCCCAGAACAAACTGAAGATTTCTTATCTCGTTGGGGTGAGAAGATTCAGATCAGCCAAGATATGTTTGCTCAGGCTGGCGTAGAGGTGACATGGCTACCACTAGACGCACTTAAATAAAGATAAATATATCCTGTCTTGAGACAAGGCTAAGCTTGAGCGATTTCAAGACAGGATTTCAAACCATTAATTACAACTATATAGATGCCGATGTAGTTACGATTTTTCTTTAAGCTCTTTAGGAAACTTCACCTCATACATTTCCATAAAATCTTGTCGAATTAACTGCTCTAAATGCGATGCCTTTTCTGTTGGACAAAAGATCATGTAATGTACTTTTTGATCACCCATTGACGTAGTTGTAATATGAATATGAGGTTCAGCTCCTGGTAAATCGACTCCTGCATGTTTCTCTATTACGCCATTGTAACGCTTTGCCACCTCAATAAACTCTTCACAGTGTGCATCAATTTTTTGTAATAACTCAGGAAGCATTGGGTATAGGTTATCAAACTCTCTCACACAGATAGAAAAGTTATGATAAACATAGCGCTTCATGAAGTTGAGATTTTTAACTGGGTAAGTAAAGAACATACTGTTGGGAAGAGTGGCTGTTTTTCCAGTGTAATCGTATTGTCCATGGTGTAAATCAATTTCTTGGATCACTGTTGCCATCATATTGTGTTCGATCACCTCACCACATAATGTGCCAACTTCTATCCAGTCTCCAATTCTAAAAGAACGCGAACTCGCACGCTGGATTGATCCAGTAAAACAGAGAATGATTTCTTTTGATGCCACCACAATAGCAACTGCAATCGCTGTAACTGATAAGGCAAACTCATTTATTTCTGATTTCCATAAAATGAATAAAACCAGAAGAATAAAACTAAATGAACCATTCTTAGTTCGAGAAATCCATTTGCGCTGGTCTTCGGTTAAAAAAGGAATATCTCCCCTAATCCGTTTAACTGCATAATGACGCAATAGAAAAATAAAGCTAATAATTAACACACTAAAAATCATCTTATGCGTTAATAAAAAATCCATGACCAATAACAGTCTCTCCACGCTAACCCCTCACTCTACTGCTGAATTACATAATATCAGCAGTAAATATCCCATAGGCTAGCGATAATTTCACCCCTATCTCTCTATTTCCTCGAACTTAGTTCACTTTATAGTAACCAATTTATCTAAACCGATTAAGAATACGTCACATTAGAGCATTCGCCTTCAATAATCTTCAGGGCAACCGCATGAGTGGTTAAATTTTAACCTCTGCGAAAAAAACCTGCCGTTAAAACAGATTCAAGCATTGAAGTGTTCATCATGCATCGCTTTTGTTTACCCACGATACTCAGTTTTGTGGGCTCAGCTCTGAGCATGTTCAAGCTCATGTGTCGTAAGCAGG
>Ga0316197_10000945_pt1 | contig 20681 bp, 20 predicted proteins | sample OudBiesiAoxic_MG_FD_204939 | JGI IMG/M metagenome (GOLD analysis project Ga0316197, IMG submission 204939) | Coastal sediment microbial communities from Oude Bieten Haven, Netherlands - site A oxic | ecosystem: Environmental > Aquatic > Marine > Coastal > Sediment | place: Netherlands... | reverse complement strand
AAAGGCAAAAGTATAAAGAAAAAATATTTACATTTTTTTATAATAAGTTTATTAAATTTTATAGTCAATTTATTTATCTTGAAGATAGCAGTAGAATTTTTATCGGTAAATGAATTGACCTATGATATAATAACAAAATATGCAGGATCTAATCCTGATAAAGTAATTAAAATAATAGCTCAAATGATTGGAATAGGAGTAGCTACATTTTTTAATTTTTTTGGGAATTACTTTATAACATTTCGAAAATAAAAGGAGAAATTGATGAAGAAAACATTGATAATTATACCTACGTATAATGAGAGTGAAAATGTTGAAAAATTATTGGAGAAGATATATCAGGTGAAAAAAGACCTGAATATATTGATAGTAGACGATAACTCTCCAGATAAAACCTACGAGATAATAGAGAGGTTGATGAAACAAAAATATAAAGGCAGATTGTTTATCCATAAAAGAAGTGGGAAATTAGGACTAGGAACAGCCTATATTGCTGGATTTAAATGGGCCTTAGAAAGGGATTATAATTATATATTTGAGATGGATGCTGATTTTTCTCATAATCCAAAATATATTCCTGAATTTTTAAAAGAGATAAAAACTCACGATCTAGTAATTGGAAGTAGGTATGTACCTGGTGGTGGAGTAGTAAACTGGGGTATCATAAGAAAGTTTATCAGTCGTGGAGGAAGTTTATATTCTAGAATAGTACTAGGAGCTCCTATAAAAGATTTTACTGGTGGATTTAAGTGTTTTAAAAGAGAAACACTGGAAAATTTAAATTTAGATAAGATAGTATCTAATGGTTATTCTTTTCAAGTGGAATTAAACTATAAAGTATGGCTAAAAGGGATGAAAATCAAAGAAACCCCAATTATATTTGAAGACAGAACCTTAGGAAAGTCTAAGATGAGTAAAAAAATATTTTTAGAAGCTATATTAAAAGTATTATGGATGAGAAAAAATAAAAAGTTTTTAAAAGAAAATTAAAAAATAGAGACATTATCTACGAAGTAGAGAGGTCTAAATAAAATATGGAGGAGAAATATGGCATTAACGAGAGAAGATGTATTAAAAGTAGCAAAATTATCTATGTTGGAATTTAAGGAATCAGAAGTTATGGTTTTGCAGAACGAATTAAATGATATTTTAGAGTTCGTATCTAAATTAGATGAAGCAAATGTAGAAGGGGTAGAACCTATGACTCAGGTAAACGAAATGTATAACTCGTTTAGAGAAGATGTCGTGATAGAATCTCTAACTAAAGAAGAAGCAATAAAAAATGCTCCTGAAGAGGTAGAAGGATCGTTTGCAGTACCTAGAACTGTTAGTGAAAATTAAGGAGAAATTTGATGATAAAAGATATATTAGATAATTTTAATAAGAAAAAATTCATAATATTTCTATTGGGAATTACTGTTTTAAGATTAATTATAGGTAGTTATTTGAACTTATCTGATGATGAGGCATATTATCTACTATGGTCTAGAAATTTGGGGATGAGTTACTACGATCATCCGCCACTAATAGCTTATTTAATAAGGGTGTGCACATCAATATTTGGTGAAAATAATTTCTCTATGAGACTAGTATCAGTAGGGATGATATTTACGACTAGTATCTATATCTATAAGATTTCTTATTATCTATATAAAAGTGAAAAAATAGCAGGGATTACAGGATTGATATTTAATATATTACCACTGTATTCATTCTTGTCTATAATGACATTACCAGATTCACCATTAATCTTATTATATACCATGGTCCTTTATTATTTTTTAAAGGTCATCTATGAAAAAGATTGCAAATCTTGGTATATTATAGCTATATTGACAGGATTGGGATTACTCAGTAAATACAATATGTTTATGGTATATCCAAGTATATTTTTCTATCTATTACTAAGTCGCGAAAATAGATTTTGGCTCCTAAAAAAAGAGCCGTATATAGCATTTATTATATCTATACTTATGTTTACACCTGTTATCTATTGGAATTATTCTCATAATTGGGGATCATTTGAGTTTCATTTAGAGGGACGGCAAAATAAAACGTTTAGATTTAGACCTACAAAGTTTTTTCAATTTGTAGGAGGACAGATAGGGGTAGTATCACCTATTTTATTCTTTGGGATATTTATAAGTTCTATAAAAAACTTTAGAAAGCCAGATGTAAATATATTATTTTGGTTTGCATTGCCACTGATAGCGGTATTTACCTTTAGTTCTTTGTCTAATAACTCAAAAGTTCATTGGTTAGCTTGTGCTTATATACCTATGATAATAATCTTTGTGAGATATGTTGAATTTAATAAGTTATGGAGGGTAGGAATCGCACTCAGTGCAAGTCTATCCTTAATCTTATACTTTGTAGCTACAACTCTTATAATTCCTTTAAAGCCAAAAGAGAATGCTTTGGCTGATATGCAGGGATGGGATATGGCTGGAACTAGAGTGCAAGAGATATATGACGAATCGACAAAAGATGGCGAAAAATGGTTCTTATTTGGAGATAGATATCAGACATCTTCCCAATTAGCTGCTTATCTACCAAAAAAAGAATATGTATATAATCTTAGTGGTGGAATAAGTCAATTTGATTATTGGAAGGATAGAGATGGAGTAATAGGAAAAAATGGTATCTTTGTAGCTCATTCATTTTACAACAGAAAACCAGAGGATAAATTCTTGTTTGATAGAGTAGAACTAGTAGATACAGTTGTATTTAAAAGATGGGGAAGAGTTCAAAGGGAATATTATATATATAAGGTGTATAATTTTAAAGGGAGAAAATAGTGGGAAAAGAGACGTTGATGTTAATAATAGTTATTTTAATAGCTATAGACATATTAAGAGAAGGATATTTAAAAGGATTTGTAGGAGCTTTTTTAAAAAATCTTGTAAGATATAAAAAAATAGCGTTAGTAGGTATGGTTATAACTATATTTACTGTAGTTTATTTAGATCTTCCTGTAGCTAAACAATTTTCGAATAAATATTATGATAAAATTTTGCAAGGAGTAGAAAATGGTGCTAGAACAGCTACCCCTGAAGAGATAGTGGTACTACAGCAAAAAGCTGAGGTAGAAAAAATCAATAAAGAAAAATATTCAAAATATGAGAGGTTTTTTGCTAATCAAGGAGATGGAGATACTACTGCAGCTACTGTAGCAATATTACTCTTATTAGGAGCTTTATTTAAGAACAAAAAATTGATGAAGGTTTCTAAAGAAGCTCTTATGACAATAATTGCAGGGGGACTTCTAGTAAATATACTAAAATATATAGTGTCGAGATTGAGACCAGATGTTAATATGCTTCCTTATCAATTTTTTAACTGGGCATCTTGGTTAGGTGGAAACGGAAGTATCAATCCTTTTAAAAGTGCAAGTGCTAGTATGCCTTCTGGACATTCGATTGTATCGGTGGCAGTAGCTTTTTCATTTTATTATGGATATAAAAATAAACTTATTAGAGCCGTGGCTATAGTGTATGCTATAGTGTTAAGTTGTTCTAGAGTATATGGTACAAGACATTGGTTAAGCGATATTATTGCTGCAGGATTTTTAGGTGTGTTAATAGCTAAAACAATATATGAAATAAATATAGAAAAAAAATAGTTCCTTTTTTCCTTTTGACGTGTTGAAAATTTAATTGTTTTTAATATTTATCATTATGGAAAGTGCCAATAGGCAAAAGAGGTTAAAATATCAAGGAGGAGAAGATGTTATACAAGCATACAGCAACAGAGCTAAGCGCTATGTTAAAAGCAAAAGAAATAACAACTGTAGAATTAATAAACAGTATATTTGATAGGATTGAAAAGACAGAATCAAAACTTGGGAGTTTTACTCTGTTAAAAAAAGAAAGCGCTCTAGAAAAGGCAAAACAAGTAGATGAAAAAATTGCTAGAGGTGAAGAATTATTACCCCTAGAAGGTATTCCTATTGCTATAAAAGACAATATGGTATCTAAGGGAGACCTTACAACCTCAGCATCTAAAATTCTTTCAAACTATGAGGGTATCTATGATGCTACTGTAGTAAAGAGGTTAAAAGATGCAGGAGCAATAATAATTGGTAAAACTAATATGGATGAATTTGCAATGGGATCAACTACAAAATCATCTTATATAAAAGAAAGTAAAAATCCTTGGGATTTGGATAGAACACCAGGTGGATCATCAGGTGGTTCTGCTTCATCAGTAGGATCAGGACAAGTAACATTGTCACTAGGATCAGATACAGGTGGAAGTATAAGACAACCAGCTGCTTTTTGTGGAATAGTAGGATTGAAACCTACTTATGGAAGAGTTTCTAGATATGGACTCATGGCATTTGCTTCATCACTAGACCAGATAGGACCAATGGGTAGAAGTGTAGAAGATGTAGCTACTTTATTTAACGTAATCGGTGGATATGACGAAATGGATGCTACATCTATGGAAACAGAAATGCCTGATTTTACAGCTAGTTTAGATGGTAATATTAAAGGTATGAAGATAGGAGTTCCCAAGGAATACTTTATCGATGGATTAAATCCTGAGATCAAGAAAGTGACTGAAGAGGCTATTGAAAACTTTAAAAAATTAGGAGCAGAGATTGTACCAATCAGCTTACCTAATACAGAGTTTGCTCCAGCAACTTATTATATAATCGCCCCAGCAGAAGCTAGTTCAAACTTAGCTCGTTTTGATGGAGTAAGATATGGATATAGAGCTAGTAATTACGATGGCATAGAGGATATGTATATCAAAACTAGAAGTGAAGGATTTGGTCCTGAAGTAAAAAGAAGAATTATGATAGGAACTTATGTACTTAGTGCTGGATATTATGACGCTTATTATAAAAAGGCTCAAAAAGTAAGAAGACTTATTAAAAATGATTTTGAAAAGGCATTTAATGAGGTAGATGTTATCTTAACACCTGCTACTCCTGGAACTTCTTTTAAATTAACAGATAAGAAACTTCCTGTAGAACTATATTTAGAAGATATATTCACAATTCCAGCAAATCTTTCTGGAATTCCAGGGTTGGTTATTCCAGCAGGAAAGGTAGATAACCTTCCAGTAGGAATACAACTTTTAGGAAAAGCTTTTGATGAAGCAACTATACTAAAAGCTGGAGATGCTTATGAGAAAGCATACACAAAGATGGAGATACCAGAACTTTAAAACCCTCTTCCCTTGTTGTCGGATTTCTCCCTGGTAGGGAGAAACCTATAGTATGAATTAGAGGTATAATATAGGTTTTTTCCTCGATTGACGAGTACGAACAAATTATATTTAGGAATATGATTTGTTCGATGTCAAGGGTGAGAGTGCCTATAGAAAAGAGAGGGTAAGAATAAAAAATAATAAAGAAGGAGAATATATATGGCTAAAGAATGGGAATCAGTAATTGGGCTAGAGATACATTGCCAATTAGATACAAAAACAAAAGTATGGTGTGGATGTAGTAGTGACTACGATAACTCAGCAGAAAATACACACACATGTCCAATATGTTTAGGACATCCTGGAGCATTACCAAAACTTAATAAAAAAGTGTTAGATTACGCAATCAAAGCAGGATTTGCATTAAATTGCGATATAAATAAAGAGAGTAAATTTGATAGAAAAAATTATTTTTATCCAGATACTCCTAAAAACTATCAAATAACTCAATTTGACCATCCATATGCTGAAGGTGGGCATATAGATATTAAGTTATCTAATGGAACTGAGAAGAGAGTAGGAGTTACTAGAATTCATATAGAGGAAGATGCAGGAAAATCCATCCATGCAGGAGAAGAATCTTTTATAAACTTCAATAGAGCATCTATGCCCCTTATCGAAATTGTATCTGAACCAGATATGAGAACTTCAGAAGAAGCATACCAATATTTAAACTTAGTAAGAGATGCGTTAAAATATACAAAAATTTCAGATGTATCTATGGAATTAGGATCTCTTAGATGTGATGCTAATATATCTGTAATGCATAAAGGAGCCAAAGAATTTGGTACAAGGGTAGAAGTGAAAAACTTAAACTCATTTAAAGGTGTAGCTCGTGCTATCGACTATGAGATCAGTAGACAGATAGAAGAAATAGAAAATGGTGGGAAAATTAATCAAGAAACTAGACTTTGGGATGAAGAATCACAAGTAACTAGAGTGATGAGAAGTAAGGAAGAAGCTATGGATTATAGATTTTTTCCTGAACCAGATTTAGTAAGAATAGTAATCACAGATGAACAATTAGATAGATTACAAGGTGAGATGCCAGAATCTAAGATATCTAAGATAGCAAGATTTGTAACTGATTATAAGGTTAGTGAAAATGATGCTGAGACACTATCTAGTAGTATCGAATTAGCTAATTACTTTGAAAAGGTAGTGGTATCTTCTAATAATCCTAAACTTAGTTGTAACTGGATCTTAACAGAAGTACTTAGAATTTTAAAAGATAATAATAAAACTATTGAGGAATTTTCTATCAGTTCAGAGGAATTAGGAGAGATAATTACATTAATCGATAAAGGTGCTATATCAAGTAAGATAGCTAAAAAATTATTTGAAATTAAATTAAATGACGAAAGATCTCCTATGGTAATAGTAGAAGAGGAAAAAATGGCACAGGTAGCTGATACGTGTGAAATTGAAAATATGGTAGTAGAAGTAATGGCAAATAATCCTAAATTAGTAGAAGATTATAAAGTTGCTGACGAAGGAAGAAAGCCAAGGGTTATAAAGGGACTTATGGGACAAGTAATGAAAGCATCTAAAGGAAAAGCAAATCCTAAGATGGTTATGGATATATTAATAGAAAAATTATCATAAAAAAAAGAGCGGTATTTCGCTCTTTTTCTGATATCAACAAAAGGGGTGGATAGGTGGAAAATAAAAGGAAGATAATAAGAATAATAAATTTACTTATAATTTTTCTGATAATATTATTCTTTTTACTCAATAAAATTAGTGTTGCAGTTACTTTATTAATAACTTTTTTATTTGGGAATACAGTTAGATTGGTACTAAAAAAATCCAAAGGTATGGAACTATTTAATCAGAGAACATATTTATTTTCCTTTGTTATGATACTTTTCTTTGGCCTATTAGGTTTAAGATTAGTTCAAGTTCAGTTGATGAAACATGAAAAATTTACAAAATTGGCAAAGGATCAAAGTTATGGTAAATATTACCTCAATGGTAAAAGGGGAAAAATATTAGACTCTACAGGAAGGGAATTAGCTTATGATGTAGATGTATATAAAGTTATAATAGATCCAAAAAGATTTTATAAATTAAAAGAAAAAGATGAGATAATAGAGGCATTAAAAAAAATACAACCATTTAGTGTGAAAAATTTTAAAACTAAGTTAAAAGAAAATTATAATAAAAATAAAAGATATATAAAAATAATGAATAAGATTGATGAGGTTGAAAAAAGCAAGATTGATAAGATATTATCGAAATATAAAATTAAAGCCAATGAAGTATATTTTGAACATTCAACCCAAAGAAAATATTTTTCTTATCATGAGTTAGCACCGATAGTTGGATTTATGGGGGCTTATTCTGGGGAAGAGAGAAGAAAATTAGGAGCTTATGGAATAGAAAGGTACTATGATAAGTATTTAAAGAGGAATAAAATAGAAAAAAATGGATATTATACTAATTTTAGAAATTTACTCCTCCCATCAGATAAAAAAAACAATGATTTTATAGAAAAAGATGGAAATAATGTACAGTTGACTATAGATTATTATATCCAATATATATTAGATGACGAGATGCAAAAACAATTTAAAAAAGTAACTCCTAAATCAGCTGTGGGAATAATAATGGAACCCAATACTGGGAAAATATTGGCTATGTCTAGTTATCCAAGGGAAAAAAATATAGCATATTTAAATAATAGAGCTATAAGGTCTCAATATGAAATGGGATCGATATTTAAACCCGTAATCATGGCAGCAGCATATGAGGAAGGGGTAATAAACGACAATACTAGATTTGATAATCCAAATGGATATATCATGAGATATGGTCATAAGATAAGAGATAGTGGTTCCCATGGAATAGGGCAAATAAGCCCTCAAAAAGTTATGAGAGTTTCTAGTAATGTGGGAATGTCATTAATTTCAGAAAAATTGAATCCACCGACATTTGAAAAATATTTAAAGGAATTCAACCTGTATGAGAAAACTGGTATAGATACATTTGGAGAATTAGCTCCAAGACAATTACCCTATAAAAGATGGGATGGAATGAAAAAATATACCATGTCTTACGGTCAAGGGATAGCGATTACACCTCTTCAAATGATCGCGGCCTTGTCTACTACTGTAAATGGTGGGATATATTATGAGCCTTATCTGGTAGATAGCATAAAAACTCCTGGAGGAGTGACCATAAGAAATAATATACCTAATCCTGAAAGAAGAGTTATTTCAGAAAAAACTTCTAAAAAGATAAGGGAAATGCTAAAAGAGACAGTGGAAAAAGGTACTGGTAGAAATGGTGGGATTCCAGGTTATTCCATTGGAGGAAAGACGGGTACAGCACAGATAAGTGGTCGTGGAGGATATCTTAAACACGAATATATGTCTTCATTTATGGGAATTTTCCCATCGGAAAATCCAAAATATATAATGTTAATTATGTTTGAAAAACCTCATGCAGAAAGTTATTGGAGAAAATTTGGTGCTTGGATAGCTGCTCCTGTATTTAAGGATACCTTGGACAGAATACTGAAATATAAGGGGATAACCCCAGAAAATGTAGATGTTTTAGAGGGAAGAGATTATACAAACGTCTTGTCGGAAAATTTAGATATAGACCTTTTACCTGATTTTAAGGGGAATGGTGTGAGGCTAGCACTAATGATAGCAAATAAATACAAGATAGAAATAGTAATTGACGGTAAAGGTCAAGTAGTGGAGCAATACCCGAAACCGGGGACAAAGATCGAAGATATAAAAAAAATAAAGATAAAATTAAGGTAGTGATATTATGAACTATGTACTGTATGTAGAGGGAGTAGAAAATGGTTTTTACACCTATTCAGATATAGAAAAAAAATATAAAATTGGAGATCATGTTTGGATTAATTTTAGGAGAACTAAAAAAGTCGGTGTAATCCTGTATAAAGACAAATCTATTGATCACGAGTTTAAAATAAGTGAAATTTTAGGAAAAGTAATGGAACAGGTATCCTATTCAAAAGAGTTAATAGAGCTTTTTTTATGGATAAAAAATTATTATCTCTGTAATTTCGGGGACATTATTGGGGTATCGAGACCTAAGAATATAAAAATTTCCTATAGCAAGAGGATCGTTTTTAATAAATCTATAATACCTATGGATGAAAATGAGAGGGAGTTTATAGACTATATCACTAAAAAACAGACAGCTGCTAAAACTACAATGGTACAAAAATTTGGTAAAAAACTACTAGATAAGTTCATAAAATCCCAAGTTGTATTAGAAAATAATACAATTAAAGAAAATAAGTATTTAAAAAATAAGGAAAATAGTATAAAATATAGATACAATAGAAAAAAATCACACTTGACTGCAGAACAGACAGAGGTAAAAAACAAAATATTAGAAGGTACTAAAAAATACTACCTTTTAAAAGGTATAACTGGTTCAGGAAAAACAGAGGTATATATCGAACTTGTAAAAGATGCACTAGAGAATGAAGGAGGGGCTATATTTTTAGTTCCTGAGATCTCTCTTACACCTCAAATGATAGATAGGTTTAAAAAAGAATTTGATGAAATTGCAATTTTACACAGTAGATTAACAGCAAAAGAAAGAGCTACTGAATGGGAAAGTATTTATTCTGGTGAAAAAAGAGTTGTGTTAGGTGTACGATCTGCAATATTTGCTCCTGTAAAAGATCTCAAATATATTATAATAGATGAGGAGCACGAGGGTACCTATAAGCAAGATAGTAACCCTAGATATAATGCAAAATATGTGGCTATAAAAAGAGCTGAGATAGAGGGTGCTAAGGTTCTTTTAGGATCGGCTACTCCATCTATCGAATCTTATTATCATGCTACTCAGGGAGTATTTCAATTATTAGAATTGAAAAAAAGGTATGGAGAAGCAATTGAGCCAGAGATGAAATTAGTAGACATGAAGGATGAAAAAAATGATTTTTTCAGTGAAAATCTAGTAGAACATATGGGTGGAAGACTAAGAAAAAATGAGCAAATAATGCTTCTCTTAAATAGAAAAGGATATTCAACCTTTGTTCAATGTCATGAATGTGGGCATATCGAGACTTGTCCTCATTGCTCTATTTCACTTAGCTACTATAAAAAAGATGGTCTTTATAAGTGTAATTATTGTGAATATACTAAAAGGTATTCTAATATTTGTAGTAACTGTGGAGAAAAATCATTGGAATTTTCAGGAAAGGGGACTGAAAGAGTAGAATCGGAGTTAAAGGAACTCTTTGATCTACCTATTTTACGTGTAGATTCGGAGACAACAAAAACTAGAGACTCTCATAACAGGATATATTCTGACTTTTTAAATAAAAAATATAATATAATGGTAGGAACACAGATGATATCTAAAGGATTTCATTTTCCTGAAGTGACTCTTGTAGGAATAATAAATTCTGACAGTATATTAAATTTCCCAGATTTTAGAGCTGGGGAAAAAACTTTTCAATTGGTGAGTCAGGCAGCAGGACGTGCAGGCCGAGCTAAGAAAAAAGGTGAAGTTATAGTCCAAACATATCAACCTGATAACTATGTAATTCAAAAAATTATAAATAATGACTATGAAGGTTTTTATGAAGAGGAGATAGAAAATAGAAAAATACTAAGTTATCCTCCATTTTCTCGAATAATAAATATTATTATATCTTCTAAGGAAGAGGTTGGACTAGAAGAATATAGCAATGAATTTTATAAGGAAATAAAAAAGGATACTTTAGAGATGTATGGACCTATGGCTCCTCCAATCTATAAGATGGGTGGGAACTATAGAAGTCAGATATTTATAAAGGGAAGTCGTAGGGAGATAAACAAATTAAAAGGAAATATAGCAGAAACTGTGCTAAAATTCAAAAACAACGATAAAAAAAATAAATATAGAATAATAGTGGATGTAGATCCTATAAATTTAATGTAAGAGGTGAAAGATGATTTACGAAATAAGAACATACGGAGACCCTATACTTAGGGAAAAAAGTAAAGATGTAGAAAAAATTGATGATGATATCAGAGGAATATTAGATGGTATGGTAGAAACTATGAGGGATATAAGTGGGATAGGTCTAGCTGCTCCTCAAGTAGGGATTAACCTTAGAATGTTTGTAGTAGAAGCAGAAGAAGGAATAGTTAGAAAGGTAATAAATCCTGAATTTATAGAATTTTCTAAACATTCTATAGACCACGAAGAGGGGTGCCTTAGTGTTCCTGGAATACATAAAAAAGTAAAAAGACCTGAAAGCTTAAAAGTAAGATATTTAAATGAAAATGGTGAAAGTATAGAAGAAGAGTTAGAAGAACTTTGGGCTCGTGCATTTCAACATGAAAATGATCATTTAGAGGGAATTTTATTTGTAGATAAAATAGCACCTGTAGCTAAAAGGTTAGTAAGTAAAAAATTGTTGAATATGAAAAAAGAAACATTAAAAAAAATAGGAAAATAAAATTTTCTTTATTGAAAAAACAAAGAAAAGAAAAGTAATAGAAGGAGAGCTAATTTGAGAATATTATTTATGGGAACGCCTGAATTTGCACTAAATTCACTTAAAACACTAGATGAAAATCATGATGTTATTGGTATTTTTACTAAGGTAGATAAACCTAATAGCAGAGGAAAAAAAATAAAATTTAACCCTATTAAACAATATGGGTTAGACAATGATATTACTGTATATCAGCCTAATTCAGTAAAAATAGAGGAAACTATAGAATTAGTGAAGGAATTAAATCCTGATCTTATTGTAGTAGTAGCTTATGGTAAAATACTACCACAAGAATTAATAGATATTCCTAAAAAAGGAATAATCAATGTACATTCATCTCTTCTGCCTAAATATAGAGGTGCTGCTCCAATCCATGCTGCCATAATAAATGGTGAAAAAGAAAGTGGAGTTACTATAATGGATATAGTACAAGAATTAGACGCCGGAGATATAATATTACAGGCTAAAACACCGATAAATGAATCGGATACATTAGAAGATCTACACGATAGATTGGCTATTATAGGAAGTGAAACATTGTTAAAGGCTGTAAGTATGATAGAAAGTGGAGTTGCTACTAGAACTCCTCAAGATGAGAGTAAAGTAACTTTTGTTAAACCTATCAAAAAAGAGGAATGTGAAATTCATTGGGATCATTCTATGGAAAGGGTATACAATTTTGTGAGAGGGTTAAATCCATTTCCATCTGCATACTCATTTTGTAATAAAAAATTATACAAGGTGTATTTTGTAGAGAAATATGATAGAGTCTATGATGGGGAACTTGGAGAAGTTGTAGATTTAGTTAAAGGAAAGGGCCCAATTATAAAGGTATTAGATGGAAGTTTAATAATAACCAGTGTAAAACCAGAAAATAAAAGAAAAATGACTGGATCAGATTTAGTAAATGGAAATTATATTAAAGTGGGGGAAAAATTTAGTATAGGTAGTAAAGCAATTCAATTATAGGGGGAAACAAGTGATTATAAAAGAAAAAAGAAGCGGTATATCTTCGAGGGTAATAGAGAGGTTGACTAAATATCTTAGATGTTTAGAGAATCTATCGCCTGAAGATTATATATCTTCAGAGGAGCTAGCAATTAAAATGGGGTTCACCGCAGCTCAGATTAGGAAAGATTTATCTAACTTTGGTGAGTTTGGTATAAGGGGAAAAGGTTATCAAATTAGAACTCTTTATAGTGATATCGAAAGAATATTAGGGGTTCACAAAACGAATAATGTAATAGTAATAGGTGCTGGAAGACTTGGTGGAGCATTGGTATCAGAGCCTGAATTTACTAAAGAAAGTTTTAATATAATTGGGGTATTTGATAATTCGGATACTAAGATTGGAACTGAAATGAAAGGAATTAAGATCAGAGATGTAAAGGAAATTCCATATTTTTTACAATCTAAAGACAGAGTAGATGTAGCGATATTAACAGTACCTAAAAAAGTAGCTCAGCAAATGGCTGCAGTATTGGTAGAATCAGGGGTAAAATCAATTTTAAACTTTGCACCAATCAATTTAGAGGTACCAGATCATATAGCAGTTCAAAATATAGACCTGTATGCAAAGTTACAGGAATTAAATTACTGGAAGGAGCAATTAATAAATAATGATTAAAATAATAGATGGTAAAAAGATGTCAGCTTCTATCAAAGAAGAGTTAAAGGCAGAAGTAGACAAAATAACAATGAATGATCAAAGAGCACCAGGATTAGCAGTAGTTATTGTAGGAGAAAATCCTGCTTCTAAAGTTTATGTGAATTCAAAAGTAAAAACATGTGGTATTTTAGGGATATATTCTGAAAAACATAATTTGGATTCAGAAACGACAGAAACTGAACTTTTAAAACTAATCGAAGAGTTAAATGAAAAAGAAGAAATAGATGGAATATTAGTACAACTACCATTACCGAAACATATAGATGAAGATAAAGTAATAGAAGCTATAAAACCAGAGAAGGATGTAGATGGATTTCATCCAATAAACTTAGGTAAATTAGTTATAGGGAAAAATGGGTTTAAATCTTGTACTCCATATGGTATTATGGAATTATTAAAAAGATATGAGATAGATCTAAATGGTAAAGATGTAGTAATAGTAGGTAGAAGTAACATAGTTGGAAAACCGTTGTCACTTATGTTGACTAATTCAAACGCAACTGTTACTCTATGTCATAGTAGAACAAAAAAATTGGCACAAAAAACTTTAAATGCTGATATAGTCATAATGGCTATAGGAAGGGAAAAGTTTTTGACTGAAGAGATGGTTAAAGAGGGAAGTATAGTAATTGATGTAGGTATGAATAGGAATAAGCTAGGGAAATTATGTGGAGATGTGGATTTTGAAAATGTATCTAAAAAAACATCACTAATAACACCTGTACCAGGTGGAGTAGGGCCTATGACAATAGCTATGCTTATGAAAAACACAGTAAAATCAAGAATGGAAAAAATATAAATTAATGGGGTGGAGACATGGGAAATGAATCAAGAGAATTTTTTATAGTAGATAAAAGAATATTGCCTAATTCGATTCAAAACGTAATTAAGGTAAATGAAATAGTTCAAAAAGAAGGAATATCAAAGTATGAAGCAATTAAAAGAGTTGGAATAAGTAGAAGTACATATTATAAATATAAAGATTTCATCAAACCATTTTTTGAAAGTGGAAAAGATACTGTATTTAATATAAATATGGCACTTCATGATGAACCAGGAACTTTATCTAGAATATTAGATGTAATAGCAACTTCAGGAGTGAATATTCTTACAATAACTCAAAACATACCTATTGATGGAATTGCAAGAGTAACTTTAGCACTTAAAACTAGTGCAGATACACTAAGAAATATAGAAACGATGTTAGAAAAAATAACTGAGCAGTCAGGTGTAAGTGAGATAAGAATAATAGGAAATAACTAAACCTTATTCTGTAATAGGGTGAAAAAATATAAATATAAGGGTAATGCCTTGTGCTTATCCCAGAATAGTAGGGGGAAATATGAAAATAGATGTTAAAGCCATAAAGGAATTATCTGAAAATATAGAGAAATACGGATTAGAGGAAATAACTTTAGAGAGTGAAGGAACTAAAGTTTCTCTAAAGAGAGAGATCGAAAAAGAGGTTGTAACACAAGTGGTTGCAGAACCAAGAGTTGTAGCATCAACTCCTAAAAAAGTAAAAAAAGCTAAGGCAAAAGAGGCAGAAACTAAAAATTACGATTCTATAAAATCTCCTATGGTAGGAACATATTATGGTTCGCCATCTCCAGATGCAGATAGATTTGTAAAAGAAGGACAAATTGTAGAAGCTGGAGATATCTTATGTATCGTAGAAGCCATGAAACTTATGAATGAAGTAAAAGCAGAAAAAAAATGTAGAATAGTAAAAGTAATATTAACTGACGGAGGGCCTGTAACAAAGGGAGCCGATCTATTCTTAATGGAAGAAGTATAAAAATAACCATATAAAAGGTGAAAGGCGACTGTCTTTCATCTTTTTATATGGCAGAATAGAATAGAAAAACCTTATAAAACATATGTTAAATCAATAGAATCTTAAGATCGAAAATCTAGTAATTCCTAGTTAAATATGATATAATTCAAAGATAGAAAAGATGAAAGATAAGGTATAAAAAAATTGTTTTTAAACAAAAAAAATAAGGTAGGAGTAAAATATGAAATTAGCAGTTATAACTTTAGGTTGTAGTAAAAACCTAGTAGACACAGAGCATTATTTAGGAATTTTAGTAAATAAAAGAGGATTTGAATTAACTACAGAGGTAGAAGACGCAGATCTATGTATTATAAACACTTGTGGATTTATTGGTGATGCAAAAGAGGAATCTATCACTACTATATTAGGAGTAGCAGAGCACAAAAGAAATGGGAAATTAAAGAAGATAATTGTAGCAGGATGTCTTGCAGAAAGATATGCAGATGAATTGTTAGCAGAGATGCCAGAAGTAGACGCTATAATAGGAACTGGTGACGTAGATAAAATAGAAGAAGTAATAGATGAAATATATGCAGATAAAAGAGTTGTTAGAAGTGAATCTTTAGATTTCTTAGCCAACGCTCAAACTGAAAGAATCATCACAACTTTTCCCCATACTGCATATCTAAAAATAGCAGAAGGGTGTAATAGAAGATGTACTTACTGTATCATCCCTAGTTTACGTGGAAACCTTCGTAGTAGAACTATCGAAGATATCATAGTAGAAGCTAAGAGATTAGTAGCTAATGGTGTAAGAGAGATAAATTTATTAGCTCAAGAAACAACAGAATATGGATTGGATCTATATAAGAAAAAAGCTTTACCTGATTTAATGAGAGAATTAGCTAAGATAGAGGGATTAAAATGGATTAGAACGTATTATATGTTCCCTAATTCAGTAACTGATGAACTTATAGAGGTTATGAAAACAGAGGAAAAGGTATGTAATTATTTTGACATCCCTATTCAACATGTATCTGACTCTATGTTACAAGGGATGAAAAGAGCAATATCAGGTGACGCTTCTAAAAAATTGTTACGTAAAATTAGAAAAGAGATCCCTGATGCTACATTTAGAACATCTCTAATTGTTGGATTCCCTGGTGAAACAGAAGATGACTTCCAAGAATTAAAAGAATTCGTAGAAGAATTTAAGTTTGATTATATTGGTGTGTTTAAATATTCAAGAGAGGAAGATACTGTAGCCTTTGATATGGAAAACCAAGTAGATGAAGATGTAAAACATAGAAGATGGGTAGAACTTACTAATCTTCAAGCTGAGATTGCAGAAGCAAAAAACAGATCATTCCTAGGAAAAGAGATAGAAGTAATGATAGATGGTGTATCAGATGAGTCTGAATATATGCTAGAAGGAAGAACAAGAGGACAAGCTCTAGAGATAGATGGTAAAGTGTTAACAAATGACGGAACTGCTAAACCAGGGGAAATAGTAAAAGTGGTAGTAGAACAAAACTTTAATTATGACCTGTTAGGACCTATAGTAACAAATGAAATTAACTAATCTTTAGGAGGAGTGAAGATGAGTATGAATATGCCTAATAAACTAACCATGGCGAGAATGATTTTAGCAGTTCCATTTATTTATTTTTTAGGAATATCTGATGGAGATGGCGGGTTTATATATAGAATGATAGCTTTAGTATTGTTTATGGTAGCATCTATTACAGATTTTTTAGATGGCTATATAGCTAGAAAAAATAATATGATCACAGATTTTGGGAAGTTAATGGATCCCTTAGCCGATAAAATATTAGTTATATCAGCATTAGTGGTATTTGTAGAAGTAGGTTTTTTACCTTCATGGATATCTATAGTAGTTTTAGCAAGAGAGTTTCTAATCAGTGGAATTAGATCATTGGCGGCAGCTAATGGAGAAGTTATTCCAGCAGGTAAATTGGGTAAGTATAAGACAACTACTCAAATGGTTGGAATAATATTGATAATGATATTAGGAGCAACGAAAATTGTACTCTTGGGAGTTCATTTAAATGTTTGGATAATGTTACCCTCTGTAATTTTGACTATATGGTCAGGATGGGATTATTCAGTGAAAGCGAAACATTATTTTATGAATATGGAATAAGTGGAGGAATAGATGTTTTTTATATATAAAATAGTAAGTTATGCAGTAGAAATATTAAAGATTTTGATTTTATTAAGAATCATATTGTCATGGATCGCTCCTAATAGTAGGAATGAATTCATTGAATTAATCTATACGGTTACAGAACCAATATTAAGACCATTTAGAGTAATGATTCCTTTAGGGAGTGCTAGATTAGATCTATCACCAATATTGGCATATTATGTACTAGGTCTAGCAAAATATTTGATCTTTAGAATATTGAGTATGATTTCGTAGGGTAATTCATGAATTACCCGTGCAAAAGTGAAATATCTGTACGAAGTACAAAATTAATAAAGTCTGCTCGCCACAGGCGGGCAGACTCTTTGTCTTTACAGGTGTGCAATATCTTAAAAGTTAAAGAAAAAAGTAAATTAAAAGTTAAGTAGGAGGAAGAATGCATAAAGAGATAGAGTGTGAATATCATATACCCGTGTTGTATGAAGAAACTTTAGATAACTTAGTTACGAATACAGATGGTGTATATGTAGATGGTACACTAGGTGGAGGAGGTCATTCAGAAGGAATAGTGAAGAGACTTTCAGAAAAAGGTGTATTGATCTCTATAGATCAGGATCAAAATGCAATTGATTTTGCAGGAAAAAGATTAGAAAAATATGGCGATAAAGTAAAAATATTTAAATCTAACTTCCAAGAGATGGATAGTGTAGTATACATGGCAGGATATGACAAAGTAGATGGAATAATGATGGATATAGGAGTTTCTTCTAAACAGTTAGATGATCCTGAAAGAGGGTTTTCATACAAATATAATACTCGTTTAGATATGAGAATGGATAAAAGTATGCCAATCTCAGCCTATGAAATTATAAATGAATATGAAGAGGAAGAAATTTCAAGAATCATATATGAATATGGTGAAGAAAGATATGCTCGAAAGATTGCTAAATACATAGTTTATAATAGAGCAGAAAAAGCTATAGAGACTACTGGAGATTTGGTAGCAGTAATAAAAAAAGCAATTAAAGGACATCCTAAAAAACATCCTGCTAAAAAAACTTTCCAAGCTATAAGGATAGAAGTTAATAAGGAATTAGATGTACTTAAAAATGTAATCGATAAAGCAGTAAATCTTTTGAAACCAGGGGGAAGGTTAGCTATAATTACCTTTCATTCATTAGAAGATAGAATAGTAAAACAAAAGTTTAAAGAGTTATCTACAGATTGCCTCTGCCCATCGCATCTATTGGTTTGTCAATGTAACCATAAAGCTACAGTGAAACGTATTACAAGAAAACCTATTATTCCTAATACAGATGAATTAGAATTTAACACTAGATCACATTCATCTAAATTGAGGGTAGTAGAAAAGTTATGAGAAAAAGAAATAAAATATTAATAATTTTATTACCAATAATTTTTTTGATTTTTATGGAAGGGTTACGTCTACACTATACAATAGAGGCAGTTAGAATAAGTAAAGAAATTAAGATTCAAAAAACTTATAATCTAAATCTTCAAAAGGATATATCTAGAGAAAAAATAAAGCTGACAGAAAAAATGGACTTGAATACGATGAAAAAACGAGCCGAAGAAGAAATAGGAATGGAAGTTTCCGAGTCTATAAACTACGTCAAAATCAAAAAAAGTGTTTCAAATTAAAATAAAATGGTTTGAAACTTGACTTTGAATAGTTTAGGTTGTATTATAAGTAAGTAGAGGTTTAAGTATAAATTGTTATAAAAGGGGTATAAATTGAAAAAAGGAAATATAGTAGAGATTAAAATAGATAAGATAATTTTTGGTGGAGAAGGATTAGGATATTATGGCGATTTAGCTGTTTTCGTACCTATGTCTGTTCCTGGTGACGTTTTAGAAATTGAAATAATTTCATTCAAAAAAACCTATGCAAGAGGTCTTATAAAAAAAATAATAACACCTGGTATAGATAGAGTAGAAGGGGATAAAATAAGTTTTGAAGACCATCATGGATGCGACTTTGCTATGCTTAAATACAATGAGCAATTAAAGTATAAAAAACTCATGGTAGAAGATGTACTTTCTGGAATAGGAAAGGTAGATCTTGAGAAGGTAGAAATATTAGATACTGTAGGAGCAGAAGAGCAATTTAATTATAGAAATAAAGTAATTGAACCGTTTGCACGTAAAAAAGGAAAGGTAATCTCAGGGTTCTTTAAGAAAAAATCACATGAAGTTTTCGAAGTAGAAGAAAATATTCTTCAATCTAAGTTAGCAAACGAGATTATATCAAGAATCAAAGAACTCCTAAATGAAGCTAAATTAAGTGTATACAATGAAAAAGCTCATAAAGGAATACTTAGACATATAATGGTTAGGACCACTTCATTTGATGAAGCTATGGTTGTACTTATTATTAAAGGAAAGGTAGATTCAAAGATAGAAAACGTTCTAAATACTTTATATAATGAAAATGACAAAATTAAATCTGCTTACGTTTCTATTAACAATAAAAGAACAAACTTTGCTTTAGGTGAACAAAATATCCACCTATTTGGAGAAAGATATATAAAGGAAGAGTTGTATGGAATTGAGTTTAATATATCTCCTACATCATTTTTCCAAATCAACATAGAGCAGACTAAAAAGTTATATAAACAAGCTATCTCTTATTTTGATGATATAAAAAATAAAAATATAGTAGATGCTTATTCAGGAACAGGGACTATAGCTATGATCCTATCAAAGGATGCCAACAAAGTATATGCTATAGAGTTAGTAGAATCAGCTACAAGAGCTGCACTAAAAACTAGTAAAGAAAACAATATAGAAAATATAGAATTTATAAATGGTAAAGCTGAGGAAAAATTAATTGAATTGATAGAGTCAGGTAAGCAAATAGATTCAATAATATTCGACCCTCCGAGAAAGGGAGTAGCACAGAATATATTAGAAAAATTATCTGAAACTGATATAAAAGAAGTTGTATATATTTCTTGTAACCCTTCAACCTTTGCTAGAGATACACAGATATTAGAAAAATTAGGATATAAATTAAACAAAGTTTGTCCAATGGATATGTTTCCAAATACTAGTCACATTGAAGTAGTAGGGAAGTTTTCAAAGAATTAAAAATAAATAGATGATCTAGGAGGTAAGATGGAAGTTAAATTAATAATTTTTTTAATAGTAGCTTATTTTATGGGGTCTATTCCAACAGGTGTAGTTATCGGAAAAAAGTTTAAAGGGATAGATATCAGGGAACATGGAAGTAAAAATACTGGTGCTACTAATGCTTATAGGGTATTAGGATTACAGTATGGAATAATTGTTCTTTTGGCAGATGCCCTAAAGGGATATCTACCGGTTTTTCTAGCTAGTTTATCTG
>Ga0316197_10000943_pt1 | contig 20697 bp, 16 predicted proteins | sample OudBiesiAoxic_MG_FD_204939 | JGI IMG/M metagenome (GOLD analysis project Ga0316197, IMG submission 204939) | Coastal sediment microbial communities from Oude Bieten Haven, Netherlands - site A oxic | ecosystem: Environmental > Aquatic > Marine > Coastal > Sediment | place: Netherlands... | reverse complement strand
CTTGCCGTAGAGCTGCCCGCCAAGCATGTAAGAGTCTCGATCACTCTTGTCCTCCTCGAGAATGTACTGGTAGAGGTCGAACTTGAGCGGTCCAAAGGAAAGCTCCTGCATCGCCCCCTCGACAGTGACGTCGTCATCCCATTGCATGTCGGTCACGACCCACTTCTTCTTCGGGTCGAATTTTCCGATCGTGAGGTCGAGCGTTTCGCCGAAATGAAAGCCTGCGAATCCTTCTGAAATAGAGATCGGGATCAGCGAGAAGCCGCCGTCGAAGCTGCTGTTGTCCGAAACGGGATCATCCGGATCGCCGCTCCTGAGCTGCAGGCCGACCTCCATCCAATCCGTGATGTCGGTGTAGATCCCCGGCCGGATACGGGCCCGAAATCGGTCCCGTCGATCATTCGACGAGATCCCGTCGACCTTGAAGAACTCCCCCCGCAGCCGCAGATCGCCCTTGAAGTCGATCCGGTCGTACCACTTATCTTCTTTCTTTTCGGCAGGCATCTCTGCGGCCGGGCTTTCACTAGCCACATCAACGACAGTCTGTGGAGGATTCGCCGGCGCCTGCTCAGCCACCCGCCGGCGGTCGTACTCGGCCTGCACCGCGAGAGCTTGTTCCATGGTGATCACACCCTGCTCGACCAAAAGCTCGAGCAACGGATCGAGCTCGACCTGCTCGGCGCCGGCTCCGACAACTGCACCAAACAGGATCATCACCACCGGGAACCACACCCAAAATCGCTTCATCGAACTCCTCCCTTAAACCTGTGCAGCGTCGTCAGATCATGACGGCATCGCAGCGTCACGAGGATGATCCAGCGCAGAGGTGCGATCGATGTAAAGACGATGTGAAGCTGGTGTTAAGTCGTCCGAGGAAAGTTCGTCCGGTCAGCGATCAGCGGATCAACGCTCTCCCAAACCGAGCTCGAAACCGAGCCAGAGGGCAATCATCGGTGCGACGTCCGTCGCCGCCATCTCACCGAAGCGCTTCTTCTTGATGCCGGCGCCACGCGCGAAGAGGATCCCAGTCATCCCGTCGTGTGTGGCCAAGAAGCCGTGCTGGCCATAATAGCGACTGGGTTCCAGCGCAGGGCTTTGGAGACCGACATCAGCCGCAAAGCCCGGGGCCAGAAAGACCACGAGGTCGCCACTCGAGGGGTGATCCAGGCCGACGGCCGCCGCCTCACCGCGGGTGAAGATCTTCTCGACCGCCGGTTGACCCTCGGCCTCGAGATCGGCCAAGACCCGGGCCGCACGGCGAAGCAGCTCCGGCGCCTCGTCCATGGTCACCACACCACCGGGCTCGCGCCCGGCGAGGTTGAGGTAAAGGTGGAGGAAGGCGCCGCTCGTGACCGCGACCATCGGCGTGTCAGAAGCAACTCGCGTTCGGCCGTCCTCGTCGATGACCTTGACGAGGCCGGCATCGGCGAGCGCCCGATTCGGCCGCACGACCTCGAAGATTGGTATCTGACCGTGGTCGGAGACCACCACCAGGGCATCGCGTTCGGGCTCGAGGAGGCGCCACAGGGACGCGACCGACTGGTCAATTGAGCGACCCATTCTCTTGAGGCCCTCGCTGGCCGCGAGCGCCCGTCCAGGACTGAAAGCCCACTGCAACTCATCGGTGATCAGGCTGCCGTGGAGGTAGACGTCAAGGCTCGAGTGGTAGGCAAGAATCAAATCAGCATCTTCCTCAGCCAGAACCCACTTCGTCATGCGATCGAAATAGCGATCGAGCCGCTCGCCCTGTTCGATGAAGGTGTCGAGATCGACACCCTGGCTCAGGTCCAACCACCAGTCGGCGACGGCGCGGTCGGGCTCCCCCGGCCACGGTCCAATGGCCTCGGTGAGGCGATCCTCAAAGGCATCGGGATAGGCGTGAAGGCGGTTGATTTCACCGAGGTAGAAGCGAAGGGCACCGGTGAAGCGATCGATGTGCAGGACCTTGGACCAGCAACCATAGAGGTGCGAACGGAGATCGTCTCCCGCCCGCGCCTCGAAATCGATCGACACCCATTCCATCTCACCGACATAGTCCCAGTCGACTTCGTCGGAGAGGCGCACCGCAACGGTGTCGTAGCGAGGGCGACCATTAGGGTCGGCATCGACCAGCGCCACGAGCAGCTCCTGTTCGCTCGGTGCAGACAAACGGAGATCCATACCGAGCCGCCACAGCAGCGGTGCGAGTCCGTCGTTGGACGGCACCTCGCCCGTAGTCTCCGCGGTCTCGGGGTCAAGCTCCACGATCTCGGATGAAGCCAGTGGCGGCCCGGGCCACATCACACCGAAGTCGCCCATCCGATCGACGGCGCCAGCATCGGCGCCCGGCCAGGCGAGGGTGGCGACTCGCAGGCCGTTTTTGCGCGCCGCCGTCCACAGGGTCTCGACGTCGCTCGAAGCCGTGAATCCGGAAATGGATTCGTTGATCGACATTCCGGATCTTTTGAAGACATTACCGACGACACCGGTGGCGGCGGCGTTGCTTCCGGCTGCCAACAAGATGTGATTGACCGCCGTCAGAGTCGGATCGACCATGCGCAGTCGCTCGGCGGAGAATCCGAACTGGGCCACGCCGGCCAGACCGTCGGGCGAGGAGACTGTTCCATCGGAGATCCACCGCCAGGCGAGATCGGCGCCGAGACTGTCATAGGAGACCATCACCACCCGCTCAGCTCGGACCTCGGGCGGCCCACCACCCTGACAGGCAAATGCGAGGGAAAAAAAACCAACCAGACAGACAATCGCCAGACGAGAGATGATCGTGTTTTTCACGTGGCGATGGTAGCGCACACCACTGAATTAGGAGTTAGGAATGAGGAAATAGGAATTGCTGACGGCCTGCGGCCGTCGCGACGCACCACCGCCAGCGAGTGGCCGATTGGCCGGCACCCACCCGCCCAACCTTTCCGGCCTCGGCAACAAGGCGCTGCCGGCGGCGGGTTCCCACCCCTCCTCCCGTATCCCGAGATGCCCTGGGGCGGGTGGGCGGCATTCCTAATTCAAAATTCACAATTCTTAATTCTGTGGATCAGCCGCCGCAGGGGATGATGTGGGCGGAGGGCCAGGCGTCGGTGATCCGGTTGCGGGCCTTCTCTGCGCGCTTTTCCTCGTCGAACGGACCGACGCGGACTCGCCAGAGCTCGTCGAGGCCTTCGAGCACGACCGCCGTCTCGCCGCTTTGCTCGAGTTCGGCTTCGGCCCTTCTCGCGTTGTCAGGATCACCGAAGGCGCCTACCTGAACCCAGAAGCAGTTCTCAGGTTCCTCAGCTCGAACTGCTCTTCGCTGCGGCCCCGACTCACGACCAACGACCTTGATCTTGACCGGCGCCACACCGTCGATGTCGAGGTCGATCTTTTTTGCGGCTGCGAAGGAGAGGTCGATGATCCGCCCCTCGATGAACGGTCCGCGGTCGTTGATACGTACCTTGACGTCAGCGCCGGTGTCACGGCGCGTGACCTTTACGACCGAACCGAAGGCCAGGGTTTTGTGGGCCGCGGTGAGCTGGTGCATGTCGTAAATCTCACCGGACGCGCTGCGCCGCCCGTGGTAGGGCTCGCCGTACCACGAGGCTATGCCCTTCTCCGTCCAGCCCTCCTCCACCGGCGACGGCGCAGGCGTCGGCGTTGCCGTTGATGGCCTGGGCTCGGGTGCGGCAGGTTTCACCGACGGCGGTTTCGACCCACGGTGTGCGCAACCTGTGGAGAACACAAGGCAGGTGACCGCCAGCGCCGCCGCCAGAGTTCTCAGTTTTGAGTTTTGAGTCTTGAGTTCCCAAAATGCCCCGCTAGCGAATGACGGAGAGGTGGGGACCAACTCAAAACTCATAACTCAACACTCAAAACTAAACGTCGAGGTCTTTCGCTTCGGGCAACTCTCCGGCTTCGTCGAGGATCGGCTGGACATGCTCGGCGAGGAATTCTCGGACCTGCTGGGGGGCCCGGCCGACGAAACGTGCCGGGTCGAGGAGGGCGTCGAGTTCGGAGCGGTTGAGCGGCACCTCCGGGTCGTCGGCTACCAACCCAAGGAAGGGATTGGCGCCTCCCTCCTCGAGCACCGCCGTTGCCGCAGCCCGGGCGTGGAGCCGCAGGCGCTCGTGCACTGCCTGCCGGTCGCCGCCGCGTCGCACCGCCTCCATCAAGATCGCTTCTGACGCCATCAACGGCAGCTCTTCCGCAAGGTTGCGGGCGATCATGGCGGGAAAGACCTGGAGACCGTCAGCGACGTTGTGGACAATTCGGAGGATCGCATCGGTGGAGAGGAATGCCTCTGGCAACGCCATACGGCGGTTGGCCGAGTCGTCGAGGGTCCGTTCCAGCCACTGGCTGGCAGCGGTCTGAGCAGGGTTGGCAGCAATGGAGATCAGCCATCGGGAGAGGGCTGTCACCCGCTCCGAGCGCATCGGGTTGGCCTTGTATGGCATCGCAGAGGACCCCACCTGCCCTTCGGCGAGGGGCTCCCGCAGCTCTTTGAGCCTCGCCAGAAGCCGGATATCGGTGGCCAACTTGGCCGCCGACTGGCCGACCCCGGAGAGCGCATCGAGGACAAAGGCGTCTACCTTGCGCGGGTAGGTCTGCCCGGTCACCGGATAGCTGTTCAAAAAGCCGAAGTTTTCGGCAACCCGCCGATCAAGGGCGCGCACCTTTTCGTGGTCGCCATCAAAGAGTTCCAGGAAGGTGGCCTGTGTGCCGGTTGTGCCCTTGACGCCCCGCATTTTGAGGCGGCCGCGCTCGAAATTGAGTCGCTCGAGATCGAACAGGAAGTCCTGCAACCACAGGCAGGCTCGTTTGCCGACGGTGGTCGGCTGGGCGGGCTGGAAGTGGGTCATGCCGAGGGTTGGTTCGTCAGCCCACTTGTCGGCGAAACTGGCGAGGGCCGCGATAACCGCCAGAACTCGCGTGATCACGAGGTCGAGGGCATCACGGGTAATGATGAGGTCCGCATTGTCACCAACGTAGGCTGACGTTGCCCCGAGGTGGAGGATCGGCCTGGCTGCCGGCGCACGATCGGCAAATGCCTCGAGGTGGGCCATGACGTCGTGCCGTGTGCGCTTTTCATACTCCCGTACCCGCTCGAGATCGTCGGCGGTCACTTCGAGGTGGGTCAGCATCTGCTCGAGGGCTTCGTCCGGAATTTCGAGCCCCAGCTCTTTCTCGGCAGAGGCCAGCGCCAACCACAGCCGTCGCCACGTGGTGTAGCGGTTGCCCGTTGAAAAAAGACGCTGCATCTCTTCAGACGCGTAGCGGCCAGTGAGCGGGTGATCAAAGCGATCAAGAGAGGCCATAGATCCTCCTGAGGAAGTATAACGGGAGGGAGAGTTTTGCATTCGGAAATCGGAATTCGGAATTCGGAATTTTCACCCTCTCCCATCTTCCTCTTCCCCTCCACACGCCTGGACGGCTCGGGCTATGATGCGTGTGCGGGAGGAGCGAAGACACATGGTACATGTCACGAGCGAGATCGGTCGGTTGCGGAAAGTGCTGGTCCACGAGCCGGGTCCCGAGGTCGACCGCATGGTCCCACCGATGATGGAGGAGTTGCTCTTCGACGACATTCTCTTCGGCGACCGCGCCCGGGACGAACACCGCCGATTTCGACGTCTTCTCCAGGTCCTCGGCATTGAGGTGGTGGAGGCGAACACGCTGCTCAACGAGGCGTTGGCGGGAGAGGAGGCTCGATCCTGGCTGTGGGCGCGCCTGCGACCCGAGGCGCCACAGGTGCTGCGCGCCAACAAGCCGCCGGCGTCAGCCGAAGAAGCCGTGGAGATCGCCGTCACCGGCCTGCGCGCCGGCGACGACTGCCGTGGAATCGAAGTCGAGGATCTCTTCCGGCTGCCGCCACTGCCCAATTGGTGTTTCCAACGGGATCCACAGGTGATCCTCGGTGAGGGCATCATATTCTCGGCCATGGCCACCGCGGCGCGCTGGCGCGAGGGTCTGCTCACCCGTTGTATCTTTCGCTTTCACCCCGAGCTGGCCGGCACTCCGGCGATCGTCGACCCTCTGCGTGAGGCTCGAGAGTCGGGACAGTTCTTCGGACCCCACCGGCCCTGTCTGGAGGGCGGCGACGTTCTCGTTCTCTCGCAAGAGGTGGTGGCCATCGGAGTATCGGAGCGCACCAACATGGTCGCTGTCGAGCTCCTTGCCGAAGCGCTGAGCAAGCGCGACGGCGGCCCCCGTTGGTTGGAGATCGTCCACGTTCCCGCACGCCGCGCCTACATGCACCTCGACACAGTCTTCACGCCGGTCGACCGAGACGCGGCGCTGGTCTTTCAACCGGTGATCTGCGGCGACGGTCCGCAGCTCGCCGTCACGTACGAAATCGATCTCAGATCATCCGATCTCGCACCACGCCACAAGGGATGTCTTTTGGAGGCGCTCAGCGATCGAGGCCTCGATCTGCAGCCGATAGCGTGCGGCGGCGGCGACCCGGTGGCGCAGCAGCGCGAGCAGTGGACTGATGGCGCCAACGCGTTTGCTCTTGCCCCGGGAGTCATCGTGCTCTACGACCGCAACGTAGCCACCGCCGACACGCTCGCCCGCTCGGGTTTTCGCGTCCTGCCGGCGGAGGACGTCCTGCTCGGTCGCGAGGAGGTAACGCTCGAGGGCAACAAGAGGGTCTGCCTGCTCATCGACAGCCACGAGATGTCACGAGCCCGCGGCGGACCACATTGCCTCACCCACCCGCTGGTGCGTGACGACATCTGAGGAGCGCTTCCTTTGAGGTGCCACGTTCCGCATTGTTGCATTGCGAAGACGGCCCAGGTGTGCTGATCGCATGGATGCAATGCAACAATGCGGAACGTGGCACCTCGGTCGACGATGCCGCAAGGCGCTTTTAGCCGGCGGCCAACCGCAGCTGCTTCCACCGGTCGTGATACCACAGCCACTGGTCAGGGCTCTCGCGAATGACCGCTTCGAGGATCGCCATGTAGCGGGTAGTCAGCGGCACGACCTCAAGCTCGCAGGCGGGTAGATCGTCCATAACCACGGGTTCGTCAAAGCGCAGGCGGTAATGGCCCGGCGTGTCGCAAAAGGCGAAAGTTGGCACCACCGGCGCGCCGGTTTTTCGGGCCAGACGGGCGAGAACACCGGGGGTCCAGGCGGCGTGGCCGAAGAATGGCACTTCGACGCCCTGATTCTCGCGGACTCGTTGATCGATGAGGATACCCACCCCGCCTCCCTTCTTGAGCTGGGCCAGCACCTCGCGGACGATTTTGTGTTTGCCGAAGACGTGATTACCGAAAGCCCTTCGCAGGCGGTCGAGTTCGGCCTCGAGAAAAGGGTTGTCGAGCGGCCGGTTGACGACCGACAGACCAACTTCCATCTTGAGGCCGATCACCAATGCCGCAACCTCCCAGGACCCGATGTGGGCGGTGAGGAAAAACACACCCCGGTCATATGACAGGACTCGTTCGACGATTTCCCAGCCTTCGACATCGACTGCAGCCACCAGCTCTTCCGGACGCAGCCGTTGAAGCCTGATCGCATCGAGCGCCGAACGCGCAAAGTGGCGCGTCACCGCACGCGCCAATGCACGGCGCTCCTCGTCCGTCATGTCCGGGAAGGCGAGGCGGAGATTGAAGTCGATGATCTGACGCCGCCGACCGGGAATGGTAGCGAGGAAGTTACCGACCACGTCACCAATCTTCGCGAGCCCGACTGGGGAAAGCTGACCAGTCAATCCGCGAGCCATCCGAAAAGCCGCAAACTCGACATGGTTGCGAAGCGCCGAACGGTTTTTGCTCACGATCTGATCTCTGGCAACAACCGCCACAGACCGTTCCAGCTGCCCTCGACAGGCTCGATTTCGACCTCGACCACCCATACACCAGCATCCGAAGGGAGTTTGACCGCATCCTTGGCTGTGGTCACCGGAATGGCCGAGACCGCCGCCGCCTGGTCAACAATCTCAGACAACTCCTGATCGGTGTAGGCATGGTGATCGGGAAACCACCGTGTCGCGACGATTTCAGCGCCTGTCTCCGCGAGCGTCTCGGCAAAGCCATGGGGTCGTCCGAGGGCGGCAAAGGCCATGACCCGCCGACCGGTCAGGACTTCCGGCCCCAGCCATCCTTCTCCCGGCACGTTGACGCGCCTCGGGCGCACCCGGGAAATGAAGACCTGAAGTCTGGGCGCAATGCGGTCGATCACGCTTTCGATATCAGCCACCACCGGACGCCATTCGGCCGGGGCCTTGGTGATCAAAACAGCATCGGCCCTCTCGAGTGCGGCCACCGGCTCACGGAGGCGTCCGAGAGGGGGCATACGGTTGCCACCCCAGGGATCGCCGGCATCGATGAGCACGAGGTCGAGGTCCCGCTCAAGCCTCAAGTGTTGGAAGCCGTCGTCAAGCAGCACTACGTCGGCACCGACGCGCTGCGCCTCGGCCCCGCCACGGGCGCGGTCTGCGTCGACGATCACCGGCACCCCCGGGAGGCGGCGGGCCATTTCCAACGGCTCGTCACCAACCTCGCTGGCGGTCTGTCTCGGTTTCGGTCCGACCACCACCACCTGCTCGTCATCGAGCCGCTTGTAGCCGCGAGTCAGGACTGCCGGCCGCCGGCCCATGCGGACGAGGTCGCGCGCCAGAGCGATCACGGTTGGAGTCTTACCGGTGCCACCAAACGTCAGATTCCCGACTGAAATAACCGGCACAGCAAGCCTCTCACTTTGTATCCAGCCTCGGCGATAGGCAACTCTGCGGGCGGCGACCGCACCACGGTAGACTGGAGCCAACGGCAACAGAAGATAGCGCCAGGCCACCGATCACACCCGCTTCACGAGCTCGACGAGGGCCGAAACCGTTCTGGCGGTTGCACCACGGTTCCGCTCCACGACATCCCGGCCGGCTTTGCCGGCTGCAACGGCGGAGACAGGATCTTCGAGCCACGCCGCCACCCAGGCCCGCAGCTCGGCGCTGTCTGCGACGAGCTTCGCGCCTCCCGCCTTGGTCATCTCGTCATAGACCTCATCGAAATTGAAGACATGGGGCCCGCTGAGCACCGGCACACCCCACACTGCGGGCTCGAGAGGGTTGTGACCGCCTGTCGGCACCAGCGAACCACCAATGAACGCCAACCTGGCCAGCCGATACGAGCGCGCAAGTTCACCGATGGCATCGATCAGGAAAACGTCCGTGTCAGAGGGGATGGCATTACCGTTGCTGCGGCGTGAGAAGATGAGACCACGGTCAGTAAGGAGCTGGGCAACCGCGTCAAACCGTTCGGGATGGCGGGGCGCCAGGATCAGGAACGGCTTCGCACCATCCGGACCGAGCCCAGAGAGGGCATCAAGGACCTGTGCTTCTTCGCCCTCCATTGTGGACCCGGCAACCATGATCGAACGATTGCCCGCCACCCGGCGGACATCATTTTCCCATTCGAGCGGACGCTGGTCTGCCTCGATATCGTATTTGACGTTGCCCGAGACGACGATTCGCTCCTTCGGCACATTCAGGCCGGCAAACCGTTGGGCATCGCCCTCTGTGCGGGCGAGCACCATCGCTAAAGGTGCCAACAGCGTTCGCAGCCGCCCGGCAACCCGGCGGTAGCCGGCAAAGGAGCTCGGCGACAGACGCGCGTTGACGACTGCCACCGGCACCTCGCGCAGCCCCGCTTGATAGAGCATCTCGGGCCACAGTTCGGTCTCCACCAGCACCAACAGTTTCGGACGCGCAGCCTCGAAGATCCGGCTGACTGGACCGGGAAGATCGATCGGGCATGGAAAGACCGGTAATCGGTCACCGAGGGTCCGCCGGGCGAGCTCGAGGCCGGTCGTGGTGGTCGCGGTCAGGAAGAGGGGCAATTCGGGTGCCCGCCGGTCGAGCTCGGCGACCAGTCCTCGCGCCAGCTCGACCTCTCCGACCGACACCGCCTGGATCCAGACCCCGTCTTCCGGGAGCTTCGGCAACGACCGTGCAAATCGATCACGAAAACGTGGTCGGCTCTTACCCGAAAGCCACTGCCGAATCTTGATCACCGGCAATGCTATGGGCAGCAACCCGCCGAGTAACAAACGATAGATCCAGAGGCTTATGTTCGCCATGCGTTTAGGATAACGCTGCCGAGTGCGCACAGAGAAGATTACGCCAAGGTCGCGTACTCGACCTCGCCGTCAGGAATCAGAAAGGTGCCGGCGTGGCCGTCGAGGGCCCGCTTGAGGCTGTCCTCGTCGGTAATCAGGACTTCCTTGCCGGTCGCCTCGACAAAGTCCATCGACGCCCGCACCTTGGGGCCCATCGAACCCGGCGGGAATTGGTTGCCGGTCATCATCTCGCGTGCCTTGAAAAGAGGCATCCGCCGCAGCCAGCGTTGGTTGGGACGCCCGAAGTTCTCGGCCACCATCGGCACCTGGGTGAGCATAATAAAGAGGTCGGCTCCGAGTTCGCAGGCAAGCATTGAGGCAACGTAGTCCTTGTCGATCACCGCCTCAACGCCCCGATAGTAGCCGCCGACATCTTTGTAGACGGGTACTCCCCCCCCACCACCAGCGACCAGCACCGCTCCGTTCTCGACCAGACGTTTGAGAAGGTGACAACCAATGATCCGCTGTGGCATCGGCGATGCAACCACCTTGCGCCAACCGCGTCCGGCGTCCTCGACCATCTGCCAACCGTGCTCTTGCATCAGCAAATTGGCACGATATGCGGTGAAATAGGGGCCCACCGGTTTTGTCGGGTTTTCGAACGCCGGATCGTCGCGGTCGACTTCAACCTCGGTCAGCATTGCTGCGATTTCCTTCTCCAGCTGCTCCTCGTTGAAACGGTTGCGGAGTTGGTTGGCGAGCATAAAACCCATCGAGCCCTGCGTCTGGGCCACTGCCACATCCAGCGACTGTGGCGGAATCTTTGTGATCGCCTCCTCGACCTGGATCATGATGTTGCCCACCTGGGGTCCATTGCCATGGACGATGGCAAGTTCGTAGCCGCGGTGAATGATCTCGACCAGCCAACGGGTGGCCTTCCAGCTGAGGGTGAATTGCTCTTCCTGGGTGCCGTGATCCTGCGGTCGGAGCAATGCGTTACCGCCGAATGCAATGACCGCGGTTCGTTGCTGCTGGCCGTCGAGTTCGATCCGATTGGTGTCTGCCATCATCGCCTCCATCCCGACTGAGCGGTGAAAACTCCATTGTCCGATCAGGCCCTCATCATGTCAACACGAGTCCAAACCGACTCCGTGCTCGTGAACCTACCGGGGTTGCAGCACGATCACCCGCTCCACACCGCTCACATCCCGGACTCTGCGAGCTACGGCGAGGCCTGCGACCGACGCGATCTCGGTGACAGCGTCAACCTGGCCCTCTCCAATTTCCAAAACCGCACCCCCGCAAGGTCGAAGAAGCCGCGAAAGATCGGAGAGCAGCCGACGCACCAGATCGAGACCATCGGAACCACCGTCGAGTGCCGCCGCCGGGTCATGACGGACCTCGATCGGTATCCGACCGATGTCTTCCGCCGGCACGTACGGGAGGTTTGCAACGACCAGGTCCCATGGTGGAGCGACCGCTGATGCGAGATCACCCAAAAAAAGAGGCACAGAAGCAACGTGACGATCGCGGTTGCCCCGCGCGATCAGCAACGCCGCGGGGGATCGGTCAATCGCCCATATCTGCCACCGGGGGCGTTCAGCCGCGAGGGTCATGGCGATACAGCCGGACCCAGTACCAACGTCGAGTATTCTGGCCTCACTCGGCAACGGCAAATCGAGCGCCGTCTCGACAATCAACTCGGTTTCCGGCCGTGGTACGAGCACCGCCGGGCTGACCTCGAAGTCTCTCCCCCAGAACGGGCAGGTGCCCATCAGATGGTGGGCAGGTTCACCGGCCGCTCGCCGCTCGAGCCAGCTTTCGTACCGTCGTACGACGTCTTCCGGGATCTCACGCTCGGGATAGAGCCGCAGGGTGATTTCGTCGACCCCCCACGCGGCGGCCAGCAGCCACCTCGCCTCCCGCCGTGGATCAGGTATCCCTTCCCGCTGGGGTAGCGTTTCGGAACCCTTCGCAAGCGCCTCAGCTGTTTTCATCGTCTTTCACCACAACCACGAAGACACCAGGACACGAAGGGATTCACGAAGTTGTTCTTTCTATTTTTCACAAGCGTCGTGGGGTCGGGTTCCGGAAAACACAGATGGCTTTCTTCGTGAAGATCTTTGTGCCTTCGTGCCTTCGTGGTTCAAATTCACTTTCCAGTCAAGACAATTCTTCCTTGAGGCGTTCGGCCTGGAACTCGGCGATGAGGGGTTCGAGCATCAAATCCAGATTCCCCTCAAGGATCTCCCCAAGCCTGTGAACGGTGAGCGAGATGCGGTGGTCAGTGACCCGCCCTTGGGGGAAGTTGTAAGTTCGGATCTTTTCGGAGCGGTCACCGGAGCCGATCTTCGAGCGACGATCGGCGGCGCGCTCGGCGTCACGCTCCCGTTCCTCGACCTCCTTGAGCCGAGCCTTGAGCACCCGCAATGCCTTGGCCTTGTTCTGAATCTGGGATTTTTCATCCTGACAGGAAACCACTACACCGCTCGGCAGATGGGTGATACGGACCGCTGAGTAGGTGGTGTTGACGCTCTGCCCTCCCGGCCCCGAGGAGCAAAAACGGTCGATCCGGAGGTCTTTTTCATCAATCTCGACCTCGACCGCCTCGGCCTCCGGCATCACCGCCACCGTCGCCGCCGAGGTGTGGATGCGGCCAGAGGCCTCGGTGGCCGGGACCCTCTGAACCCGGTGGACGCCGGACTCGTACTTGAGCCGAGAGAAGGCGCCCTCGCCCTCGATCACCACAACCGCTTCCTTAATTCCACCGAGGCCGGTGTCCGACGAATCAGTGACCGAAATCTTCCATCGCCTCGACTCGGCATACCGTCCGTACATGCGCAAGAGCTCGCCGGCAAAGAGTGCCGCCTCTTCGCCGCCAGTCCCAGCTCGGATCTCGAGGATGACGTTGCGGCGGTCGTTGGGGTCAGCGGGCAGCAAAAGCAGTTTCAGGTTCTGTTCGATTTTCTCCAGCCGAGCCGACAGTTCTTCGACCTCGGATTCGGCCATCTGTCGCATCTCGTCATCATCCGCCTCGGCAACGATCTCGCGCGCACCCTCGAGCTCCGAGGCGGTCGAACTATAGTCGCGATAAGCGGTCACCATCGGTGCGAGCTCGGCCAGTTTCTGCGCCACCTCGCGCGAGCGGTTGGGATCGACGGCAATCTCGGGATCCGCCTGCAGCGCCAGCAGATCCTCGTGTTTTTTCGCGATTTTTTCCAGCCGTTCAAGCATGGTGTGCCCCTGATCTTCTCGGATCCCGACGCAATCTTACTCCGTAATTCCAGACAAACGAAAACCCGCGCGAAAGATCTTAGCGCGGGCCACAGGGCCGCCCGGAGGCGACCGGAATGAGCTACTTGGCGTTGGCAGTCTTGCCGTAACGGCGCTCAAACTTCTCCACCATGCCTGCGGTGTCCACCAGCTTCTGCTTGCCGGTGTAGAACGGGTGGCAGGCGTTGCAGATCTCGAGCCGCAGCTCGGTCTTGGTTGATCGGGTCTTGAAGGTGTTGCCGCATGCGCAGCGAACCTCGACCTCATGGTACTCGGGATGGACTCCAGCTTTCATTTCGCACCTCCACCTGGTCCATTCGGACCAAGGACGTGGGATTCTACACCGAAGAGGGCGCTGACGCAAGCCCCACAGGACAAAGAGGTTTGAATTCGGAATTCGGAATTCGGAAATTCCGCGCAGCCCCTCTACATCGTCTCCTTGCGATGAGAAAATTCAGAATTCAGAATTCAAACTTCAGAATTCGCGAGTCGACATCAGTCGACTCGCCAGACCGTATCGATAAGCGTGCCATCAACCCACTTGACGACCGCCACCGGGTCGTCGGAGCGCACGGGCTTTGCCGGCACACCGCAGATCCGATCGAGCTCAGCCTTGAGGTCTTCGATCGGCCGGATCGGCAGATTCGAGCCCGCCACCGCGTCGAGTAGATCCTGGCGACGAGGATTGACCGCGATGCCACGCTCGGTGACAACGACATCGATCAGCTCACCGGGGCCACAAACGGTGGTCACCTCGTCGACGATGACCGGAATGCGATCACGGAATGACGGAACCAACAACATCGCGCAACGGGCGGTGAGGCAGTTTTGCCAACCGCCGATTCCGTGCAGCAAGCGCCCGTCGGAGTGGGTCACGACATTGCCATTGAACGCGAGGTCGACTTCGGTCGCACCGAGGACCGCAACATCGACCATTGAGGCGAAGTTGCCCTTGCCATGGAAGTTGTATGACGTGAAGGGCGAAGTGTCCTGGTGGCGCGGATCTTCGCGCATCGATTTCACTCCGTCGAGGTCGAAGGTCTGGCCATCCAGGATGTATTCGATGAGGCCCTCTTCAAGCATCTCCACCATGTGCTGGGTCGATCCGCCGCGGGCGAAGCGGGCCGTGACGTTCTCAGCCCGCATGAGCTCCGCGAGGTACATCGCGAAGGCGAGGGTGGTGCCGCCGGCCCCGGCCTGGAATGAGAAGCCGTCGCGCATGATCCCAGCCTCGGCGCAGAAGCGAGCTGCGAGTTCGGCGATACGGCGCCGATCAGGGCTCTGGGTGATCCGAGTCGTTCCGGAGACGATTTTTGAAGGATCACCGATCGACTCCACTTCGACAACGCAGTCGACGTTGTTGCCCTGTATCTGCCACGGCAAGCAGGGGAAGGGCACCAGGTTGTCGGTCACCACGATCACCTTCTCTGCGTACACCGAGTCGGCGAGGGCAAATCCGAGCAAACCGCAGGCGGCCGGACCCCGGACGGCGTTGGCGTTGCCGAAGAAGTCGGCGGTTGGGGCGGCGATCACCGCGACATCGATATGGACCTCGCCGTCCTGGATCGCCTGCCAGCGCCCGCCGTGCGAGCGCAGTACGCCAAGGCCACGCATTTCCCCGGCGGAGCAGTAGGCACCAAGTGGGCCGTTCATCGAACCCTCGATATGGTGGATGAGGCCGGTGTCGAGATGGCCGATCTGGTTTGCGTGAACCGGAAACGATGCGGATGGGAACCACATGAGGTCCTTCGCACCAACTTCAGCGGCTGCATCAAATATGAGGTTGCCCACAGCATCACCGTTGCGCAGGTGGTGGTGGGTCGACACGACCATGCCATCAGCAAGCCCGACCCGCAGGAGCGCCTCCTTCAGCGACGCCGCCCTCTTGTCACCGTCGGCTGGATAATCGATACAGCTGGCCACTCGAGGTGCCGCTTTCGTGCCATCCGGCCGGTGTTTGCCGACTCCCCTGAATGGCACACCCTCGCGCCCGTTGACGTCGGTTGGCACCATCCGCCCGGCTGCGTTTTTCTCGAGCTTTGTTGTCATCGGACGAACTCCCGCCCCGGTCGCTCTTGATCTCCCCGCCACAGGGGGGTGGAAGGGAAATCCGAAATCATGCGTTCACCGCTCAGCATCCCATCCGGGATCTAAGACCCCACCCGCCACCGCCAACTCAACCGTTCGAAACGCCTGCTGTACCACCGGTGGATCGACCATCTTCGAGCCCACCGCGACTGCACCCAGACCTCTCTCTTCGGCCTCTCTCGCCGCCCTCACGACCCGCACCGCTCGTTCCGCTTCAGCTTCTGACGGCGTCATCTCTCGGTGAACCACCGGGATCTGGCGGGGGTGGATGCAGCCGATGCCATCGAAGCCGAGGCCGCGTTCACGTTGCACGTACGCGGCAAGGCCCGCCTCCTCCTCGATGTCCGAAAAGACCGAGGCGATCGGTTGGACACCCGCCGCTCGCGCTGCGTAGACCGTGGTCTGCCGGGCGAGAAAGCTCTCCCATCCCTCAGCAGTTCGCGGCGCAGCGAGCTCTGCCGACAGATCCTCCAGCCCAAGCGTCAGGGCCACCACTGATGGATCAGCGGCGGCGATAGCGAAGGCGCGGTGGATGCCTCCCGGCGATTCGAGAATCGGCATCAGGAATGCGGCGTCCTCGCCGACCAGACTGAGCAGAATCTCGGCCGCACGCCCGACCTGAGAGGCCTCCTCGACCTTCGGCAGCAGCACAGTGTGCGGATTGTGGGCGGCGATGGCCGCAAGATCTTCCTCACCGACTGCTCCCTGGTTGACCCGCACCATCCGTTCCGAGGCACCCCAATCGAGGGCGACCAGGGCGTTGCGGACAAGCAGCCGAGCGGCATCTTTCTCGGCCGGCGGCACCGAATCTTCGAGATCGAGGATGATGCCATCGGCGCCGTAGAGCCCGCCGGAGATCATCAGTTTCGGTTGGTTGCCGGGTATGTAGAGGCGACTCCGCCGTAAGCGTTCCCGGCTCCGCGGCGCATCTGCGCCCGGTGCCGGCTCGGGCAGGACCGGAGGGCCGTCGAAACCGGCCCGCCGAAGACAGCACTCGGTGCGGGCGAGGATCACCCACTCGAGCGCCCCTGCATCGTTGACCTCCAGCCGGCCCGTGGCCACTGCAAAGGCATCAGCGACCCGCCGGACAGCGGCCTCGATGGCCCCGCCAAAGAGGTAGTCGACTTTGGAAGTCACGTCGATCGTCAGCGCCTCCGAGGTCGACTCGTAGCCAACGCTGAGGTCCGAACGGACGCGATCACCCTGAGGTCCGGCCGATGCGGATTTTGACCCATGCTCGGGCATCACCTTACCTCCGAATACACCACATTATCACGGTAAAACGTTGCACGTTCAACATGTTATAGCGCAGCGATGATGGCATCCGTCATCTGCGTCGTCGTCGCCGCACCCTCTCTGATTGCCTGTGGGCCGCCGCGCAGTTTGAGCATGTCATAGCACCGCACCGAACCGTTGGCGATCACCGATGCGACCGCGCCCCGGATTTTTGCTGCCGTCTCGGTTTCGCCAAGCCAGTCGAGCATCATCACCGCCGAAAGCACCATGGCAATGGGGTTGACGATCGAGGGGTCGAGATCAGCGTATTTCGGTGCCGAGCCGTGAGTTGGTTCGAAGACTCCCACCTCCTGGCCGATATTGGCGGAGGCCGCGAAACCGAGACCGCCGACGAGGCCGGCAAAACCGTCGGAGATGATGTCGCCAAACATGTTGCCGGCAACGATCACTCCGTAGTCCTCGGGGTTCTTTGTCAGCCACATCATCTGGGCGTCGATGTTGGTCTCCCAGAGCTGGATCTGTGGGTAGGCTTCGTGCACCTTGCGCGCCTCGTCAAGCATCATCCCAGATGTTTCGCGAATGACGTTCGGCTTTTCGCAAACGGTCACGCTGCCATAGCCATGGGCGGCCGCATAGGCAAAGGCCTGCTCGCAGATGCGGCGGCACTTGGCACGAGTGAATATCCGGGTCGAAACCGCGAGATCCTCTCGCGGGATTTCCCGGAAGGCGGCAAATTTAGGGTGTGTGTCGAGAGCTTCCCACACTTGATCAGGAGGGTTGGTCCACTCGACACCACCGTAAAGCCCCTCGGTATTCTGTCTGAAAATCACCGCATTGACCCGCGGTTCCTCGGCCCCGCCATCAGCACCACGTCGTATGAAATTGAGCGGGTTCCCGGGAAATGTAATACACGGCCGAATCGACACATCGAGGTCGAATCGCTGGCGAAGGCCGACGATCGGTGAAAAGTAGACGTGGCCCTTGTCACGGAGCGCGGGGCTGATCTCGGCCGCTGCCTTGTCCTTGGGCTTTGAAGTGATCGCGCCAAAGAGCGCGACCTTGTGCTCAGCGATCAACTCCACGGTCTTCTCGGGCAGGGGGTTGCCCTCTGCCACCCAATGCTCCCAGCCGATGCCGGCCGAGATCCAGTCTGCCTCGAATCCCGCCGCCTCAAGCACCCTCAGGGCTTCCGGCAGCACCACATTCCCGATTCCATCACCGGGCATAACGACGATTTGTCTCTTTGACATGTGACCTCCACGATCTGCCAAGGCCCACGTCTCCGCGCGGCGGCCATTGGCAGGAGTTACCTTAGCGAAAAGAGCCCTCGAACGGAAGCGTCTGCGCGTTTCTCCACACATGATGTTTGACTGTGGTGGCACTATTTGCCAGAGTTAGATTCCTACAGGGAGATGCGAAGTGAATCCCGAGCCCGCCACAGCGCCTCAATGGACGATCAGACAATCTCCGGTGTGGCCGGTCGGCCTGTGGTTGCCAGGAATCCTCGTAGCCTTCTACCCTACCCTCCACAGCGGCTTTCGCCTCGTGCAGGGTGGTCTCGGCGACAGCCGTTTGGTTAACTTTACCCTCGAGCACAGCTACCGGTGGTTGATGGGTATGCAACTGGCTGACAATCTATGGTCGCCGCCGATATTTTTCCCGGTCCAGAACGTGGCCACCTACACCGACCTCATGCTTGGCGCAGCGCCATTCTACTGGGTGTGGAGGTGGCTCGGAAGTGATCCCCACACCGCATTTCAATTGTGGATGCTCGTCTGCTGGACGTTGAACTTTGTAAGCTGCTACCTCCTTTTCCGCTACGGGCTTGGGATCTCTGCTGTTGGATCGTCTCTCGGCGCCCACCTTTTTGCATTCGGCAACCCGCAGTATTCGAGCTTCGCCCATCAGCAGCTCGGCCCGATGTTCTGGCTCGTGCTCACACTCGCCGGGTTGGTCATGATGTTTCATAGACCTGAGGAATCCCTTCCCGCCCGGCGGTGGATCGGCACCGTAGCGTTCTGGGGTGGGCTGGTGGCACAGCTCTTTACCGCGGTCTACCTGCTGGCGTTCTTCATGCTCGGGCTCGCGGCTGCGGCCGCGGTCGTCCTTGTCGCGGGACAAATGCGGAAACCGTTTTTCGTCGTTGTCAAAAGGAATTTTATTCCGTTTCTCGTCGTCACCGTTATCGCCATTGCCGTCGCGACGCCAATCACGGTTCGATATCGGGCCACCGCTGCCTCGATCGGAATGCACAAACAGCGACAGATTCATCTCCCCAAGGCAGCTGGCTGGTTCCTTCCAGGAGACGGAAACCGATTCTACGGAAAATGGCAGCGCAGGATGGGTCTCAGCGTTCATCGCGGCAGAGCCCAGACCAACGGTTTTGGACCGATCACTCTGATTGCGTGTGTTGCCGGTCTTTGGCTCGGGCGAAAAAGACCCGCGGTGCAACTGATAGTCGCGGGTTTCGTCGGTCTGGTGATCTTGACGATCACCTTTCCCGGAGGGTGGAGCCCGTGGTGGGTCGTGCGAGAGGTCGTCCCTGGCACAGCCGCCCTGCGCGCGGTAGCTCGCGTCGGTCTGACGGCTCTCTTCCCGGCGGCCGTCGGGTTGGCGATAGTGGTTGATCGTTTAGCTGAGAAACGGCGCTGGATCATCGCCGCGGCCCTGATCCTCGGTGCGGTCATCGAACAGCCGCAGAGGCGGCCGAATTATGACAAGGCCAGTGCGGTCGAACGGGTTGAGAGGATCGCATCCCTGGTGCCAGCGGACGCCAAAACGTTCCTCCTGGTGATCAGAGGCCCGTCGTGGGAAAAACACGTCCACGACGACGCGGCGTGGACGGCTTTCAGCTCCGGTATTCCGACCGTCAACGGGCGCTACGGGCACTTCCCGCCGGGCTACCCGTTCCGAACGCCCTGGATCCAGGGTTCCAAGGAGGGCGACGAGATACGCGATCACCTCGCGGCCTGGGTCACCGAGGGTGGTGTTGCTCCAGAGGCCGCTGTGATGATCGATGTGCCGCCAAGGCCTTCCATGAAGCGTCACGGATCCAGGTGAAACGGGAAGAATCGGCTTGCGTCAACGATCCCAGATGTTGAAGCGCAGGATCGACCAAATCGCCGACACGCCGTCCTTCCAGCCAATCTTCTTGCCCTCGGCATAGGTTCGGCCGTGGTAGGAAATCGGCACTTCATAAATCCTCACACCGAGTCGGGCGACCTTCGCAGTGAACTCCGGTTCGAAACCGAAGCGGTCCGATTTCAAGGTGATATGTTCCAGCACTTTGCTCCTAAAGACCTTGTAACAGGTCTCCATGTCGGTGAGGTTGATGTCGGAGAACATGTTCGACAGAAGGGTCAGCAGCTGGTTTCCGAGGTAGTGCCAATAAAAGAGAACGCGGTGCGGTCCGCCAAGAAAGCGTGAACCATATACGACGTCGGCACGGCCATCGATGATCGGCTGTAACAAGGCCGGATACTCGGCCGGGTCGTACTCGAGGTCGGCGTCCTGCACCAGAAGCACGTCACCAGAGGCAGCCGCAAAACCAGTCCGCAGGGCCGCACCCTTGCCACGGTTCTGCGGGTGGCGCTCGCGGACAATTGTGACGCCGCGACCGTCTCGCCGGATTGACGGTTGCCAGGTCTCGAGCTCGGACCATGTTTCGTCCGATGAGCAGTCATCAACCGTGACGACCTCGAGTTCGCTCACCGACTCGGGCAGAGGTGCCATCACCACCATATTGAGGAGCTCGCCGAGGGTCGCCTCTTCGTTGAATACAGGGATGACAACCGACAGTTTCATCATTTCAAGCCTACCGTAACCGCGAAGTCTTGAGTTCTGAGTGATGAGTTTTGAGTTACGGACTCCTCCCCGGTACGACGGGCGTGCGATGGCAAACTCAGAACTGAAAACTCAACACTCAAAACTTGTTCTAGTCCACCACCCGCAACGGATGCTCTGCAAGGAAAGACGGTGTGACCGCATTGACGACCACGCTGCCCTCCATGTACTGGGCAACCGGCAGGCCGAGCAAGTAACACAAGGTCGGGGCAACGTCCGGCGGATTGACCGACG
>Ga0316197_10000941_pt1 | contig 20712 bp, 16 predicted proteins | sample OudBiesiAoxic_MG_FD_204939 | JGI IMG/M metagenome (GOLD analysis project Ga0316197, IMG submission 204939) | Coastal sediment microbial communities from Oude Bieten Haven, Netherlands - site A oxic | ecosystem: Environmental > Aquatic > Marine > Coastal > Sediment | place: Netherlands... | reverse complement strand
GTACAACGAATCCGTTTTGGTGGCAGAAACGATCCTCGAGCAGGATGCTGAAAATATAGATGCCACGGAAATCGTAAACGCCTCATACTACCAGATGGGAAAAGCTTCGAGTAAAACGAAAAATTATGAAAAAGCCATTAAATATTATAGTCTCGTTGATCCGGAATATAAAGATGTCAAGCGACTGAAAACAGGTATCGAAGTCAAGCTGGCCGAAAACCATTATTTGCAAGGGGTGAAATATTTTCTAAAAGAAGAGATCGTGAAGGCTATTCATGAATGGGACATTACGGTAGCCTTAAATCCGGATCATACCAAGGCAAAGTCAGACATGGAGCAGGCCAAGAAAATCCTGAAACGAGTAGAGGAAATCAAATAAATGCGATTAAAGACCCCAGTTTCGCCGTGTGCGCCCCTATAAGGTTTCAAGCGGATATAAATCGCCTCTAAAGGGGGTAGACGGGACGCTTGCCACGATCTTCGTAGTAGGGCATCATCTGTGGTACCAGTTTACCCAAGCGCTGCTGGCGTTTGCCTGAAGACGGATGGGTGCTCAGAAAGTCCACTGACGAGCCCCCGGACACCTTCTCCATCTTCTCCCACAGGCTTACCGCCGCATTGGGATTAAATCCCGCCTTTGCAGCCAACTCAATTCCAATACGATCCGCTTCTGTTTCGGCCGTTCGGCTATTGGGTAGTGTAACAGCCACCAATGCGGCCGCGGCCGCTCCGGCCGTCACGCCGGGCTTGTCGGTGGCAATGCCAATGGCCAGAATACCGAGTGAGCTCGCCATTGAGACAGACATCTTTTCGGCCGAATGATTGGCCAGAGCATGGGCAATTTCATGTCCGATGACCTGTGCCAACTCATCATCGGTCGGCTTGATCTGTTCCACCAGCCCTGTATACAAGGCCATCTTGCCACCGGCCATGCACCAGGCATTGACCGTCTTGGGATCATCAATGATCTTCATGGACCATTTCCAGTCTTTGGTGTCCGGACGCATGATGACCGCCTGAGCGACAAGCAGGGCGGTGATCCGCTTTACACGCACCTTCAGCACCGGATCATTATCGATTTTTCCCTGCTTTTCGAGGGGCGTTATGGTTTGTACGTAGGCTTGGGCTGAAGCATTTATCGCATGCTCCTCGGAAACAAGCATTAACTGTCTACGCCCGGTCGGACTGGTGGCACAGGCAATCAAGGTCAAAGCGAGTATGAATAGAAGAATCAATTGGCGTTGGTTTATCATTTGCACTCCGGCATCATCTTAGTTATTATCCAATCCTTCCGGAAACGGTACGGTTAAACTTGTATTCATGACTTAAGCTTGTTTAACAGAAAAACTCAAAAACCATTGTAGTGCGAATCCGGCTATTTTATTTCTTCAAAAGGTTTGTTTTCATTTTTCTGATTAACATTTTTTACCCGGCCTGTAGCCGTATCAACGATCATCGTCTCCACAAAATGTCCTCTGGTAATGGCGTGAATCTGATAACGGCCAATTTGGGGCCCATTGGTTGCTCCCGTTAGAAACAGTGCCGCAATGATGAAAGAAGTTCCCAACAGAAAAAAAAAGCTCCGTTCTTTCCAACATTTCGCAGTCATCATTTTCCCCCTTTCAATTTTGAGGAGTTCCAGCAACGGTTTATTGTCCCACCCGGGGAATGGGAGAAAAACCCTAACTTTTAGGCTAAGACTTTAGTTTAATTGTTGAGCTGCCGCAAGGATTCAAGGAGTCAAGGGTTCAAGGATTCAAGCAAAGGCTTGGATGGTCTTTTCACTTGCTCCCTCGAACCCTTGGATCCTTGGACCCCAAGCCTTCGGCTTTAGCCGAAGGGTGTCGACTATCAAAAATTACAAATCATATCCTTTCCTGCAAACATCTTGTAGAAGGTGTCCTTGGGAATAATTTTTTACCGCGCTGGCGGCACGCGCGTTCTTCCCATCGACGGTCTTTCCATGTAAACCGATAATGGATTTTGCTGTTGTTTGTATTCTTGTTTCAATAAAATGCCATTATGTCATTTCTGGTTCGATCTTATTATTTAATTTCACGAAGTAAATCATTATGATAGAATAATACGTAAATGTTATTTGACAAGATGACAGGAAACAAAAGTTATTGTATTGAGCCCATGACACACCCATTTGATACGGATCGAATACCGTATGTCGCGTGCTTGACGCGAAGGAATATATTAAATTGAATGATTTAGGCCAGATAATTCACGTAGACCTGACGGAGGAAAAGGTCTTTCAGGAACCGTTTACCTCAGATGTCGTTGACTCTTTTATTGGGGGCCGCGGTTTTAATGTGTGGTATCTATATAACCACCTGCCGGTCAATACCGACCCTCTGTCTCCTGAAAACATTCTAATGCTATCTTGTGGCTTCTTGACCGGCTCTTCTGCCCCCACGGCGTCCAGATTGCATTTTAACGCGTTGTCCCCCCTTACCGGGATTTTGGGCAGTTCCAATGTGGGTGGTTATGCCGGGGCATGGTTGCGTTCATGCGGCCTTTATAGTGTCGTAATTAAATCAAAGGCATCCCATCCGGTATATCTTTACATTTCCGAAAACAATATTGAAATAATGGATGCGCGGTCTCTCTGGGGCCTGGATACCCTGGCTACCCAAGTAATTATCAAGAAGCATCTTAATAATGCCAAGGTAAAAATCCTGGCTATCGGTCCGGGAGGTGAAAACGGTGCGCGGTTTGCCTGCATAATGACCGATAAAGACCACGCCGCGGGCCGGACCGGCATGGGTGCGGTGATGGGCGCAAAAAATTTGAAGGCGATTGTTATCGCCAGGGGGAGTCAAAAACCCTTTCAAGTCGGTTCTCAGGCTGCCAGGGATGCGGTTAAGCGGTATGTAATTAAAATAAAAGATTCAGCAGAATATAAGCTGTTTTCCGAGTACGGCAGTGCCGGATATGTCAAATGGGCCCATGAAATGGGTATCATGGGCGCTAAAAACTATCGACACACCAAATTTACTCCAATCGACCAGGTAGATGGCAAACGATTAAAAAAGAACGTCATTCGATCCAGCGGATGTTTTCGCTGTCCGGTACAATGCAAAGCCGATCTATGGTTTAGAAAGGGTGAATCCGGGGAATGGACGGCGACTCGCCCCGAATTTGAACCGATGATCAATCTGGGTGCCAAGTGTGGGGTAAGCGATTTGGAAACGATTGTCCGTTTGGATAATCTGTGTTCCCGGTTGGGTATTGACTCGACTTCGACGGCATCAGCCATTGCCTTTGTAATGGATCTGTATGAACGTGAGATCCTAACCCGCCAGGACACGGGCGGACTCGACTTGTCCTGGGGCAATGGCGAGGCCATGGAGGTACTGATTCACCAAATAGCCGCTTGTGAAGGATTCGGTAAAATACTTGCTCAAGGAGTTAGACGCGCGGCGGCAATTATTGGAAACGGCGCCGACAACTATGCGGCACATGTCAAAGGGTTGGAACTGACTGCCTATCATCCGGGCGCCATTCTGGGGACGGCATTGGGATATGCCGTATCGAGCCGGGGCGGTGATTACAATAATGTCTATGCTTGTATTGAATATGGATGGTCTAAAGATAAGGCGACCAAAGAATTTGGGACGCCCGAAGCCGTGGATATTCACAAAGCAGGGGGAAAGGGGCGCCTGATAAGACGATCGGTACTGGTTAACATCATCCTTGATTGTCTCGGTCTGTGTAAGGTACCGGCCCTTTCTCTGCTGGGTGCCTTCGATCTGAATTATGAGGCTGAACTCACGACCACCCTGACCCAACGTCGCATAAGCGCAAAAGATCTGTTTAAAGCCGGCGATCGGATCGCAGCACTTGAGCGCCTGTTTAATCTGCGTCATTCACCGGCAAATAGTGTCGATGGGCTTCCATCGATGTTTTTTAAAAAGGAGAATCAACCGTTGACTCTGGAAAGTTTATCACGGATGATCGGCGAGTTTTACGAAGCGATGGAATGGGATGAAACAGGTCGTCCTACGGATGACAAATTGAATGAGTTGGGCATCACTCTGTAAATCTGATTACCGCGGAGTTCAAAAATGATTCAAAGTGCTTCTACCGAAAAACGTTCCGTCAGCATGCGAATTTTAAGCGACGACCAAATCTGGGAAATTCGGCAAGCGGCCTTTGAAATCATTGAAAAGGTGGGCTTTAAATGTTTGCACGCCGATGCCCGTAAAATGCTGGCCGGCGCCGGGGCAATCGTCAAAGATGAAATTGTCAGAATTCCACGCTATATTGTCGAAGGCTGCTTATTGACAACCCCGCAGGGGTGGACGATTTATGATCGCGAGGGGCAGAGGGCCATGGAAGTCGAGGGTCGTAAAAGTCACTATGGCACCTCCACGGCCAGTCCCAATACCAAAGATGCGTTAACCGGGGAATACCATGAAACCCGATTAGAAGACATCGCCATTGGTGCCAAGGTGGCCGATGCTCTCGAGAACATCGATTTTGTCATGCCCATGGGATCTTCCCTCGATGTGCCTGGTAATACGGCTGATGTGTATGAATTTCCGGCGGTGGCGGCCAATACGACCAAGCCGATCGTTTTTATCGGTTACACGGCTTTGGGCTGCGAATATGTCTTTGAAATGGCTGCCGTGGTAGCCGGCGGGATGGATCGACTGCGACAACACCCATTTATTATCGCCTATCCCGAAGCCATCGCGCCCTTGGTATTTCCCCAGGAAGTGGTTGGCCGGATTTTCGTCGCGGCAGATCGACACATGCCCCAATTACCCGGAGCCACGGTTCAGGCCGGGGCCACTGGCCCGGTAACCTTGGCGGGGATGGTCGCCCAAATGACCGCCGAGTCATTGATTCACATTACGCTCGCGCAATTGCGTCAACCCGGTTGTCCGGTGGGGATGAGCGGTAATGTGGGGATCCTCGATATGACCACGGCCCTGGTCGCATTGGGTGCTCCGGAAAACAGCCTGGGTCTGGCTGCCCAGGCCGAGGTAGCCCAGTCATTCAACCTGCCTACCTGGGGCCTGGCCGGGTCCACCGACGCCAAAGTGCTGGATGCTCAAGCCGGAATCGAAAGTACCTTTTCCGTTTTAAGTCAGGGATTGGCCGGATTGAATTTGATCCACGATGTGGGGTACCTGGCCAGCGGCATGGCTTGTTCGTGCGAACAATTGGTCATGGGCAATGAAATCGTCGGCATGGCCAAACGCTTTGTCAAGGGAATTACGGTAAACGCTGAAACCATTGCCAGAGAAGTGTTTGCAGCCGTCGGGCCAGGCAAACATTTTATGGATCATCAGCATACCTTTGACCATTTTCGTGAAGAAATCCGGATGACCAAGATGTTCGACCGCCAGCCCATCCAATCATGGCAAGACGCAGGTGAACCAACCATGGAAGGTCGTGTTCAAGAAAAAGTGCGCGAAATTATCGATACCCATCAACCGAAACCTCTGGATGATCGTATCGTCACCGAACTCGACCGGCTTCGCCGGGAAGGAGAAAAGGAAATTCTGGCCAAATATGAAAACGGCTAACTCGATCCTTTCCGGTGTGCATAAGTGCATATTTTTATCCTTGTCAGCGGTCGTTAAAGATAAAATTGTAAGCACGCTATCGTAATTGAAAAACGGGGCGTTTTTCAATGATCGCAACCCTAATCAACCATGTTAGAAACTATCTTACCCGAATCAATAACGCTCATCTAAGTTCTTTCCTTAGCCATTGGCCTGAACCTGACAGTGTTCCTCGATCCTCAATTAAATCGACACTTCCGGTCCTCAAATGGTTGCCGGATACAGCAAAAGCCTCCGCGCCCAACGAAGTGATGGTTGTAAAACAGCTAACGATAGTGGCAAATGATCTGGCGTGGGGCCAAACGTATTCATCGGAAGATTTCGGGCCTGAATTCTTAGCGCGATATGGTTGGTGCGAGTTGATCGGCAACCGCGGCATCATTTACAGCAACCGCATGGCGTGTGGTTTTCTGTTACTGGGTCCTGAGTTTGAGTATCCATCCCATCGCCATGAAGCTGAAGAAGCATATATCCCTTTAACCGGCCCGACCCAGTGGAAGTACAACAACAACGGATGGGTTTCGAGAAAAGCAGGTGTCCCGATATTTCATGAACCCTGGATGCCCCATGCGATAAAAACCGATGCCGTACCACTTTTGGCCATCTATCTTTGGCAGGGTGGTGATCTTACCCAAAAATCCCTGATCGATTAAACATGACGGCAAACCAAGGCGGGACATGCCTCTAAAAGGAGATTCTGATGACACCCGAATTGCAACAAATCCACGATACGTCCATGGCGATCCTAAACAAAACCGGCATGATTTTCAGGCATCGACAAGTCCGGGACGTCTTGTCCGCCCACGGGGTCAGAGTGTCCGGGGAAAAGGTGTTTTTTACTGAAAAGGAAATTCTGGATTGGATTGCCAAAGCACCCGCCGAGTTTCGAATGAAAGCGCCCAACCCGGACCATGATATCATTATTGGAGGGAATCACGTGGAGTTCGCCCCGGGATACGGCGCACCTAAAGTCGTGGATGCCGATGGATCGGTTCGAAATGGGACCATAGAAGATTATATTACCTTCCTCAAACTAACCCAGGCATGTGACCATTTTCATTTAAATGGCGGCCCGCTGGTGCAGCCGGACGACATCCCTGTTTCGGCCAGTTTCCCGGCAATGGTTTATTTATCGCACTGCTACTCCGATAAATGTTTAATTGTTCCCAACGGGCAAAAAGAAGATATACAATTACTAATGGAAATGCTGAATCTTCTCTATGGGCAATCTTTTCAGCAAGGAGTTCCGGTGGCCTTTACCATTCTCAACCCCATCAGTCCCCTGCAAATAGATGGAAACGCGCTGGATATCATCCTGCTTTTCGCCCGAAATCGCCAGCCGCTAATTATTACTGCGGGCCCCATGGCGGGAACCACCGGTCCGATGACCCTGGCGGGAAGCGTAGCCCTGGCCAATGCCGAAGTATTGGCAGCAATAGCTACTCATCAGATGATCAATCCCGGTGCACCCATTGTTTATGGTGCGCGCGCGTCCGTTGCCGACATGCGCACCGGAGCCAGCACCACCGGCAACGCGGAACGGACACTTTGTTCAATTTATAGCTGTCGTCTAGCCAAAGCCTACGATCTGCCGTGCCGTAGCGGGGGCGCCGAAAACGACGCGGCTAGCGTAAACGCTCAGAGCGGCTATGAAAGCATGATGAACATGATGATTGCCAACTGGGAAAATATAAATATCGTTATCCATGCCGCTGGAACATTGGGCGGTTTCGGGGCTATGAGTTTTGAAAAATTTGTCGTCGACCTGGAAATGATCGGCATGGTGAAACGAATGATGACCGGGATGGAGATATCTTCGAACAGTTTAGCGCTGGAAATCATCGAAGCGGTAGGGCCGGCAGGTAATTTCCTGATGCATGAGCATACCTTGGCCCACTGCCGAAGCGAGGCAAGAATCCCCCTCATCGGCAGCCGGGGTGTTTTAGGTAGTCAAACGGACCGGGCTGATTTTAATAAGACCATCGAAAAGGCAAAAGAAAATCTGCTGGAACAATATATGCACCCGGAGTCGACCCAAGACTCTGCCCGGGAACTTAAAAAATTGTTGCAAGCTAAAGAATACCCTGTTCATCTTCTACCCATTTCCTAAACTATATTTGCCGTAAGGTGCTTAACGAGTGTCCATCCAGAAATGGTAGATTTTGGTTCCAGACAAGGCCCCAGGATTTTCGCAACCGCAGGCGTAGCAGCGCTACGTCAAGGATGGCGTAAATCAGAGAACGCCGTCTGGGGCCAAAAGATGCTATTTATGGATGGACACTAATTTACAAAGACCTTGCCGATATTGGCGGTCGTGAGGGGATCGTCCATGTACATCCCCAGCCCGATGCGTTGAATGGATTCCATGCCGCGCTCATCATAAGTAGGCATGTCGATTTCCGGCGCATCCATTGGTGTGACCGTTTCAGCAATCTTGATTGCTTCATCGAGTTTAAAAAAAGAAAAATCGACCAGGTGACGCAAGAATCCAAAGGGATGGCGCATCATATGAAATCCAAATTTTAGGGCCATCGCCTGGCCGGTGCGGGCATCATCCAGGGCATGCTGGTTTGGATGCTCCTCGTTGGTTGTGGCAATGCTCTGAAAAGTGGGAATGTCGAGGATCAAGTTTAAATGGGTCTGGAGGATATTCAGCAAAAAATGGCTTCTTAAGCCATAGTTCGGATTGTAGTCAAAGCGTGGATCGGCGATAGTCGGAAACCCGGCATGAATGACGGTGGTGCCCGGACTCAGCAACTGAGTGGCACAGATACCAAACAAAACCTCGGCATGGGTCATGGTAAGGATCCCATTGTAACAATAGGGCGCACTGATGCCTGCCATGGGCATGGCCGAAATAAAAACCGGCAAACCAGCCTTCACCACTTTAACAAAATCGTCTGAAAAGTTTTCGTTCACCTGCAGGACCGGTCGTGTCAGGCAGAACAAAATGCTGATATTACCCCGTTCATTATAAAGTTGCCTGGCCCGGGACAATGCAGCGTCAGAAGTAACGGGAAAATAAAGCGGTTTGGAACAGTGAGCGGCCATGATATTCATCTGTTCAACTTCATCTTTAATCTTCACGCCCCGCCCCATGCCAGCTACGACCGTATGGGTTTCCGCAATCTCAGCAATACGGGCGACGTGATCCGCCGTTGGCAGAATGCCGCCTTGGCCGGCATTGTCATCATAGATATAGGGAGCGGTACCACCGATAAAAAAGCTGTTTAAGGGGACAAAAAATTCCGCTACACCCGGCACCGTCGATAGGCAAGTCTTGACGAGGTTCGGAGTAATATATACCCGATCTTCAAAGATAATGGCCTCCCCTTCGGACTCGTATTGTCGAAAGGCAGCCTGTAATTCTGGTTGTTTGCATCCGACGCCAACATTTTCCAGGACCCACAAACTATCCTCGTGCGCCTGCAAAAGAAGGTCGGTGGTGTCTTTCCCCAACAAATCGATTGAACGTTGCAATTGCTGGTTTTTGGGTCTCATTTATTGTGTCGCGTGGAGGCGTTCCGATTCATCCGGGACATGGATGACCGGCGCTACTTTTTTCAACACATCAAGCGGGATATGACATTTGATGACGTGGCGATCTGCCACAACCTGCTCCGGCGGTATTTCATTATCGCAAATGTCGCCGATTCGCCGGTGGCAGCGAGTACAAAACGGACAACCCTTGGGCGGTTTCATTGCGCTGGGCAGGTTTCCTTCCAGCACAATTTCACGCTTGGTCACTTCAGGGTCGGCAATCGGTACCGCTGACAACAGTGCCTCGGTATAGGGGTGATAGGGTGGAGCGAAGACCTCTTCGGTCGTTCCTCTTTCAAGAATATGCCCGAGATACATGACGACGATGCGATCCGACAGATAGCGCACGACACTTAGGTCATGACTGATGAAAAGCAGCGTGGTTTTATGCTTGCGCTGAATATCCATCAGCAACTCCGTCACCGCCGCCGCTACAGAGACGTCCAGTGCGGAAACCGGTTCATCGGCGATGACCATGCTTGGGTTTCCGGCAAATGCCCGGGCGATACCGACACGTTGCTTCTGTCCTCCCGACAGCTGCCTGGGTTTTCTAAAATAGAAATCTCTTGGTAGTTTGACCGTATCCAGCAGTTTCATTACCCGATCGAATATTTTCTTCTTATCCGTTTCCACCCCAAATTTTCTGATAACCCGTGATATTTGCCCGCCGATGCTATGGCTCGGATTCAAGGTATCAAACGGATTTTGAAACACCATCTGAAGCGAGCTGATCTGCTTGGCACTTCGATCCCTGACCGCTATTTCCGAAATGTCCTTGCCTTTGTGGCGCACCTCGCCTTCGGTGCCTTGCTCCAAACCCATCAGCACTTTGGCAAAGGTCGATTTACCACAACCGGATTCACCCACAATCGCTACCGTTTCACCCTCTTTGGCAGTAAAGTTCAACTCCTCATTGGCTTTTACATAACGCTTTCGTTTGCCGGAAAATAAAGCCTTTAATGAGCTGTCACGAACCTCGTAGTACTTCTTCATGCCATCGACATTGAGAACCCGCTTGCCAAGTTGAAGTGCCTCTTTGACTTCAATGTCCACCGCCTCAATGTGATGATCGATTTCTTTATAACGTAAACACCGCACGCGGTGGTCGGCTGCACTATCTTCAACATGCTCCATTTTAAAATGCTCAACATCACACAGCCCGGGTTTGAAATGATCACAGCGTGGGTGGTAATAACAGCCCTGGGGTCGATCGAATGGCAATGGGAGCTGACCCCGGATCGGTTTTAACGGGGCGGCGTTTTTATCCGCCGTCGGCAAGGGAATACAGGCAAACAGGCCGTGGGTGTATGGGTGCTTTGGCCAGGTAAACAGCGAGTTAATCGTTCCTTCTTCTACCACTTCACCGGAATACATCACAAATACCCGGTCACAGGTTTCAAGAATCAGTCCGAGGTTATGGGAGATATAGATCTGGGAGGTGCCAAATTTTTTGCTGATATCGGCCACCAGCTTAACGATGCCGGCCTCCACGGTGACATCAAGGGCGGTGGTCGGCTCATCCAGCAGGAGAAGAGACGGATTCGACAATAGCCCCATGGCAATTACTACCCGTTGCTGCTGACCTCCCGACAACTGGTGAGGGTATGAATCCATCATTCGTTTGGGATCGGGTAATTTCACATCCGCCAACAGCTGTTCCGCTCTTTGCCGCGCCTCTTCCTGGGAGATATTTTCATGCGCCAGCGGCACTTCCATTAATTGCGTGCTGATTTTAAGACTCGGGTTGAGCGAGGCAAACGGTTCCTGGTAGATCATTGCTATCTCCGACCCTCGAATGTGGCGCAACTCGTTTTCCGATAGCTGGGTTAAATCACGACCTTTGAATGTAATACTGCCGCTTTTGATACCCCCGTTGGCTCCCATGTACTGCATGATCGCCATGGCGACAGTAGACTTGCCGCAGCCCGACTCACCGACAATGCCGATGGTTTCACCGGGCTTTACCGTCAGCGAAAAATCCACCACCGCCGGAATCTCTCCCGCCCGGGTATAGTAGGAGATGCAGAGGTCCTTGCAGACAAGAATAGGTTCTTGATTGTCATTCATTTGTTGGTTACCTCCTAATCACGCAAGGATATTTCACGCAGGCCGTCTGCCAGCAGGTTAAATCCAAGAATCAATGAAGAAATCGCGATACAGGGAAAGAGCGTCATGTGTGGAAAGGCCATGGCCATCTGCCGGGTCTCATTTACCATTCCACCCCAATCCGGATCCGGTGGTGGCAGACCCAGGCCGAGAAAACCAAGCACACCGATGGTGATAATAACGTAACCCAGGCGCAGGCAGGCATCGACAATGAGGGGGCCACGCGCATTGGGTAAGATCTCAACCAACATCACTCGCCAGTCTGATTCGCCTCTGGTCTGGGCCGCCGCAACATAGTCACGATTTTTAAGGTCCAGCACCAATCCACGCACGATACGCATGATCCCGGGGGAAGATGCAAAGGTGATGGCAATAATGATGTTAATTCCGGAGGCACCAATCGTGGCAATGATGATAATGTATAATACCAGCACCGGAAATGAGAGAATAATATCTGCGATCCGGGAGAGGACATCATCCACCCAACCGCCGCGATAACCGGCTGCAAGCCCCATCAAAATACCTAATGTATAAGCGGACAGAGTCGCAAGAGGCGCGTAGATCAGTACCGTGCGCGAACCCCAAATAATACGTGATAAGATATCCCGCCCGATATGGTCGGTGCCGAGCCAGAAAACACCGCCCTTGGCCGCCGCCATCCCCGGTTTGGCAAACGGCTGAATAGACGAGTTGGGATCAAATGGCGCCAGAAGCGGTGCCAGGATGGCAACAAGCACCCAAAATAAGACGAGAAACGACCCAATCATACCGACCCAGCTCTCCCGCAGCAAAGCAAATGATTTCAATGCGCGCAAAAAAGCCGCACCATATCCGGCAGTAGGCATTTCTGTTGTAGATGTCGTCGTCATGAGTATGAAGCCTCCTTAACTAAAACGGATGCGAGGATTGAGAAAGGTATAGCCGATATCGGCGATGGTTTGCGTCGTAACGGCAACGCAAACCGCCACCATAGCGCATGCTTCCAGAAGGGCGATATCGTTATTCAGGGAAGCCTCCAGGATCAGCGCCCCAAACCCCTTGTAGGCAAAGAAAAACTCAACGACGATAACCCCGGACAGCAGCCAGTTGATTTGTAACATGATGACCGTGAAAGGTGCGATGAGGGCGTTGCGTAACGCATGCTTCAGAATTACCGATTTGTAAGGCAAGCCCTTTAGCACCGCTGTCCTGATGTACTGGGAGGTCATCACTTCGGCCATGGATGCCCGTGTCATTCGGGCAACATAGCCAAAATCATAGACGATCAGCACCATGGCCGGCAGAATTAATTGTTTGAACTCGAACCCGCCCGACATGCTACTGGTACCCGGCAGCCATTTCAGGCCGAATACAAAGAGGGCGGAGAAAAACACCGCACTGGCAAATTCCGGCACGGAAGTGGTTAAAATGCCGAAAACCGATATTGCTCGGTCGAGTTTTGAACCTTCCTTCATCCCCGACAAGACGCCTAACGTCAATGATAGCGGGATCATAATGGCAAAGGTCCAAAAACCCAATATGGCCGTATTCCATAGCCGCGGTAGCAGTACATCGGCCACCGGGCCTTTAAAACGGATGGATTCACCCAGGTTACCGGTCGCAAAATTTCCCAGCCACTTCACATAACGCAACACGACAGGTTGATTATACCCGTGCTGCTCCCGCCAAAGCTCCCTTTGCTCTTCGTTTGAAAATTGGCCAAGTACCCGGGCGGCCGGATCACCCGTGAGATCGGTTTCCAGCAGCAGAAAGAGAATCAGCGATACGACGATCATGGTAAAAATCATGAATCCGAATCGCTTTACCACCAAGGTGACCATTTTGACGCCTCCTGATAAGTGGATTCGTTCATGGCAAGTTTTAGGCGGGGCACTGCAGCGTGCTCCGCCTATAAAAACAGGCCGTTTATTACTATGCTAGCGAGACCTTATGGAAACGATAGTACCGGGTTGGATGCATTTCAAAACCAACCACATTCTCACGGATGGCCGTAAATACCGAACGGAAAAACGGCTGGACTAAAACAGCATCATCCTGTAGAATTTTCTCAACTTTCTCCATTTTGGCCCGGCGTTTTTCAACATCCAGGGTCGATTCCGCTTCGTTTAAGGCCGCATCAAACTCAGGGTTGGCATAGCTGGATTCATTCCATGGTACACCGGTTCGGTAGGCCAGGCCCAGCACCATGACAGCCAACGGGCGATGGGTCCACGAAGTAAGGCTCAAGGGCGCTTTTGTCCAGACATCCCAATATTGCGCCGATGGCATCACATTCATTTTGATGTTGATCCCGGCTTTGGCGGCATCTTCTTTGAGTACGGCGACGGAATCTTGCTCCCAGACGCCGTCGGTATTTCCCACGTTGCAGGATAATTCTATGCCTTTGGGGTAGCCGGCCTCGGCCAACAATTTCTTGGCACCTTCGATGTCTTGCTTGATTGGTGGCAAGGCAAAGTATTCAGGGTGTATCTTGGCGACATGATGGTGTTCCGCAACGATTCCTAAACCGCGGTGAGCGATGTCGAGCATTCGCTTGACATCACAGCATTTCTGAACAGCCTTGCGCACACGGATATCGGTAAACGGTTTCTCGGTCACCTTCATGCGAATCAAGCCGGTTTGAGTTGATGGAATTGAGATCACCTTGATTCCCGGAATATTCTTGGCCGCTTCCAGCGTGGTCAGATCAAGCTCATATAGCCCATCCACCTGGCCCGAGGCGATGGCAGCCAGATAAGCGCCAGCATCTTCGCCCAGGTCGACAAAGCGGATTTCGTCCAGAAAAACCTCCCCGCCCCAATAGGGCGCGTTACGTTTTTTCAAGACAGCCAGTTCACCAACCTTAAATTCGGCAAGTTCGTAGGGTCCGGTACCCACCGGGTTTTTGGAGAAATCTCCACCCTCTTTCTCAAAATTGCGGTGAACGATTCCGGTGGGATAATTGTAAAGGTTTTCAGGAATTGACAGCACCGCAGATTTCAGGGTGATTTTGACCGTATGCGGATCCACTTTCTGCACCGCATTTTTGATCATACGCTTGACCGGGTTGCCTTTCTTATCTTTCTCACCGGTTTCTTCCAGCATGGCGTCGAACAGCCCCAAGTTGGATGATCCGGTTTTTGGATCGAGCCAACGGGTAAAGTTAAACACCACATCATCGGCATTGAAGTCATCGCCGTTGGACCATTTGACCCCTTTACGTAGATGAAAGGTCCAGGTTTTCAGATCGTCGGATGCTTCCCAGCTTTCCGCCAGATTGGGACGGGTGATGTTATCAGGTCCGGTTTCCACCAGGTACTCGATGATATGGCGGGCAACGATAGATTTCTGGGTCCATGAATATGTCCCCGGATCGGCCATTTCCTGCACCACCATGCCAAATTTTAATACACCACCTTTTTTCTGATCGGCAGCCATGGCCGATGAAACGAAATCAGGCAGTACATCCTCGCCGAGTATATTGGATGCGATACCGTAGGCAGCCGTCGCGGACACGCCCAGCAAAGTGGCCGTGCGCAGAAATTCACGCCGTGAACATTTGCCGTCGGCAAGTGCTTCCTTCATTTTCTCGACCCCGGGGTGAATTCTTCTGGTGGCTTGTTTTTCATCTGTCATTGTATTACCTCCTTTTTTTGAATATATTGAAGATTTTGAACTAGTGCCGGTTAATGACGTGGTCATAGTAGCTGGCCTGTTCGGGGCACCAAAGGCTAAGGCAGATATTTTCAATCGCTAGATTAAGATCAATATCGGAATAATATATAGAAAATAAATAAAATTTTGTCAAGTCATGCTCTGAATAAACGCTTTCGCTTGTCTTTGAATTTCTAGTCATCATAAAGCATCTTGCCACTTAATTACTTCAATCAAGGGAAAAGATGATGACAGTTAGAAAAGCCTTCCAAATAAATCACCGGTTACCAAAATGTTGGCAGCTTTATCCTTTGAATGAGTGGATCTGAACAAAACTATTACTTGACAAAATATCCGTAACATTAGAAACAACGCAGATAAGGTGTTGGAAAATAGGCAAAACCGGTGTATGGGTTCAGAAGAAATCGATGAGTCAAAATATCCCTTTTACCAAAATGGAGGCTGGTATCGTCGGACGCGGCCGACCGTTTATTAAGATGCACGGCCTGCGCAATGATTTTATTATCGTGGACGGGCGCCGGCAACCTTACCAGCCGACTTCTGAAGAGATTGTTCGGATTTGCGACCGACGCGAAGGGGTAGGCGGCGATCAACTGCTGATCGTCGCCCCTCCGCGACACGGATCGGCATACGCTTTTTTACGGATCTTCAACCCGGATGGACGCGAAGTAGAGGCCTGCGGGAACGCCAGCCGTTGCATAGGGTGGCTCTTTTTGCAGGAGAGCGGGCATGAGGAGGTGTTGATCGACACCCTTGGCGGGCCGCTAGCTTGCCGTCGAGCAGGTGAATATCAGGTGGCAATAGATATGGGCAAACTGCGAACCGGCTGGCAGGATATTCCCCTGGCACAAGAAATGGATACGCTTCATCTCGGGATCGGTGCGGGTCCCCTCCAGGACCCTGTCGGCATGAATATCGGAAACCCCCATGCTGTTTTCTTTGTGGATGACCTGGACGCCGTTGACCTGACGACCTATGGACCGCAATTGCAGAAACATTCCCTTTTTCCTGAAGAGGCCAACATCGGTGCAGCACAAATTATGAATTCGAAAACCCTTAAACTCTCCGTTTGGGAACGTCCAGGTGCACTGACAACTGCTTGCGGGACAGGTGCCTGTGTTGCCGTCGCTGCGGCCCATCGCCGGGGACTAACGGACGCAAAATGCATGATGGTGATCATGCCAGCAGGATCAGTGGAGATCGAATTGAAAGAGGACGGCGTGGTGGTAATGACTGGCCCGGTAGAGACTTGTTATGCAGGCTATCTTCCGGTAACTGACTGAAATCGGATACCAGTACCAAGACCATTCCCTCAGGATAAGATATTATCTTTGACCAAATACACGATGTTCATGCTGCCAGTTGATCGATTACCATGAGTCATAGAAGAGGAGAGAATTTTAAATGAATTCCAGAGAAAGAATGGAGGCTGCCATCAACCTGAAACCGGTGGACCGGGTTCCTAATGCTCCTTTTTATGAAGCCCCGATCTGCACCTATTTCGGTTCCACTTTCACAGCTGCCCTGATTGAGGATCAAGCCATGGCAGACGCTCACCTGGCAGCTTTAGACGAGTTCAAGTTCGACTGGGTCATGGTGGGCATGGGGTTGATCGGGGGAATCATCCCCGAAGCTCTGGATTGTATCGTCAGCTACCCCGAAGATGTTTTCCCTGTGATCGAGCAGACTACGATTCGATCGATGGAGGACGTAGATCGCATCGCCAAAGCAAATGTGTACACCAACCGAATGGAGCGGTTTTTAAAGGGTGTTGCTATTTTGAAAAATGAACTGAAGGAGGAGGTACCCATTGCCTGCGAATATATATCCCCTTTTACCATCGCCACCCGGTTAAGGGGTACCAATGAAATCATGGTCGACATGTACGAAAACCCTGAATTGATTCGTGCCCTTCAGGACGCATTGGTGCCCTTGGACATCGAGATCGGACGGGCTCTGATCAAATCGGGTGTGGACTACATTTTTTACGGTGCCGACATGGAGTGCCCGTTGCTGATCTCGCCCAACCATTACCGGGAGTTTGTACATGAGCCAACGAGTAAGGTGGTAAATGAGCTATCCCGGCTGGGCGCACGGGTTCTGCCTCACATGTGCGGTGCCATCATTAAAACCGGTATCGTGGATATGCTGCTCGAGTTGGATATCCACGGAATCATGCCGGGCAACCTCACCCAGGAAACGGTGCTGGATCTGCGGGAACTAAAGGATAAGGTTGGAGATCGGATCTGCATTTTTGACAACATTAATCCCAACGGCCCCCTGTTGATCGGAAAACCGGAAGAGGTGACTGCGGAAACCCTTGCACATCTGGAGAAAGCCAGGGGCATGTCTGGCTATATTTTCTCCACATCTGGAACCACTTCGCCTGTTATTCCTAGGAAAAACTTCGAAGCCATGAACCATGAAGTGTTGAATTTTGAGTGGTCTCAAGTGGATAACAACAGCTAACTTTAATAATTGTGCAAGATTTAAATATTCGATTTTTCCCGGCTTACCCGAATTAGGGGGTAATTACAATGAACCGAGCGATCATCAACTTCGAGCATAAAACCTTGGATACCATTCACGAGTATTCATTGGAACTGCTGCGGGATACCGGCATCAAATTTCCCTGCGAGAAGGCCCTGGAGATATTTAAAAACCATGGTTTTCGCACAGATGGAGACATGGTTTTTTTTAAGGAAAAGGATGTTCAGAAAGCCCTGGAGACAATTCCATCAGCGTTTACCATAAAGGCTAGAGATCCGGAAAAGAACATCCGAATCGGCGGCAACAATTACGTCATGGCCCCTGGATATGGCCCGCCGTTCATCATCGAGGCTTCAGGAGAAAAACGGGATGCCACCCTCTGGGACGTGCAAAATTTCTGCAAACTGGTTCAAACCTCGAAGCATCTGGACTTCAACAGCTCTATTGTGGTGCAGCCTAACGACGTTCCTCCGGCAACGGCCCATCTGGACATCCTGCTGGCCACCATGCTTTTGACCGACAAACCCATCATGGGAAGTTCTGGTTCTGAAGTGGCTGCCAGGGATTCTCTGAAGCTAGCGAAAATGATCTGGGGCCATACAACTGAGCCCGTACTGATCTCTTTGGTCAACTCCCTGTCTCCTTTGCAGTACGCCGCTGATATGGCTGACGCCATATTGATATTTGCCGAAGCCGGGCAGCCGTTGATCATCCACTCCGCCTGTAATCTGGGCACCACCGGCCCGATTACAATTGCTGGGTCTTTGGTGATCTCCAATGCGACCACGCTGGCCGGCATCTGCCTATCCCAGCTTATCAATCCCGGCACGCCCATCGTGTACGGTCTGGGTGGCAGCCCCACAGAGATGAAAACCGGTGGTTACGTGAATGGTTCGCCCGAAGATGCCAAACACACAGCCATCGCCATGGCCATGGGACAGTATTACAACATACCCTGCCGCAGCCAGGGGGCTTTGACCGAATCGTTTTGTCTCGACTACCAGGCCGGTATGGAATCGGCGATGATGCTGACCACGGCAGCCTTAAGCGGCGTTCATTTGAGTCTCCACGCTTGCGGCACCTACGGCTCAATGATCGCTATGAGTTATGAGAAGTTTATTGCCGACGAAGATCTCTGCGGGGCATTGAAGAAATTGATGAAACCGGTGGAGTTCACGGATGACGCCTTTGCCATGGACCTGATAAAAGAGCTGGGTACTTCAGGTAATTATCTGATGGAGGACCATACCGTGGTGCGATGCAGGGACGAATTTTTCCGTCCCGATCTGAGTATCCAAATAATGCACAATAAATGGCTTGAAGTGGAACCGAGAGACATTACCCAAAGGGCGGGAAAGCTTCTTGAAAAGCGGCTGGCTGCATATGAAAAACCGCAGTTGGACCCCAAACTTGAAAAGGATCTGATTCAATACGTTAAGGATCGAAAGCACAACACTTGATTCAAATCGTTAACCCGTAGTTTAAATAACTACCCAATCTCAACTTAGGACTCGCTAAAAAATAACTAAAATCAACCTTCTTAATCGGATTTTCGGAGGTGCTAATGCATTATACTAATCGTGATTACGGCATTAATCATATCAGGGCGCGCAAAAACCATAGCTGTTATGGTATGGGATTGGGTATTATCATTTTGGATGAAGTCTATCCTGGTTTTCCCGGTGATGTTAGGAACGCCAGTACTTACCCCTACCCGGTTCAATACGAGATCGTGGAAGGCGTCGATATCGCCAAGCTGGTGTTCGAGGATGACAAGTCACCCTGTCTGGAGCCGATAAAAAAGGCCGCTAAAAAGCTGGAGCGGATGGGTTGTCGGGCCATTTCGGCTGAATGCGGCTATTTTGCCTACTTTCAAAAGGAAATTACCGCCAGCGTGGATGTACCGGTTTTTATGTCCAGCCTGTTGCAGGTCACTTTGGCCCAAAAAGTCATTAGCCCCGATAAAGTGGTGGGCATCTATGTCGGCACCAAGAGCGCCGTTCGAGATGAGCATTTAACCTCAGTGGGGATTCAACTGGGCAGCAACTATGTGATCGAAGGCGCCTGCGATAACGATGTCTGCCGTGAGTTTATCAATCTCTGGATGGCAGATAGGCGACCGGAGCAACCAGAGGCTTACTATAACAAGGCGGCCGATGAGTTCGTCAGCCATGGTGTCAACTTTTTCAATCAAAACCCCAATATGGGCGCCATGGTTTTAGAATGCACCGGCTTTCCACCTTTTGCCCGACAGTTGCAGCGGGAGATAGACATACCCGTTTTTAGCTACAGCACCTTGCACGATTTTGCCTATTCCGTAGTGGTGCATCGGGATTTCTATGGACATGTTTAGAACTGATTTAAAATTTGCACCCAAGGCCCAATTTCGGCGTTGGGCGATTATATTTAATCCTCGAAATATGCAAAATATTTACCACAAGGGCACTTCCTGCGGGGCGCCTCTGGTTAAATTCAATCTACCGCCTTGAACTTTTTCCCAATCCACAATTTTGAAACCAGTTCTAATCTATACGACTGCCAAAGCTTGATCCAGATCGGCAATTAATAAATTTACTCCTTCCGTTCCCACTGAAAGTCGCACAAGGTTTTCACTAATTCCCGCCTGGGCGAGTTCATCAGGGAGTAGGGCCACATGGGTGTTGGTGGCGGGTTGATTGGCAAGGGTGGTTACCCCCCCCAAGCTGGTGGCCAGCTTGATTTTTTTGAGCCGGTCCATTACACGTTTGGTTCCTTCAAAATCGCTTTTTACGATAAAACTCATCATTCCGCCGAAACCGCTCATTTGCCTCTTTGCAATGTCATGATCCGGGTGGGAAGGTAACCCGGGATAATTGGCAATCTCGATTTTTTCGTGATGATGTAGATACCGAGCAATTTCCATCGCGTTCTGGTTTTGCCTTTCTACGCGTAGATCCAGGGTCTTCAGGCCCCGCAGCGCGAGGAAAGCCGTCATGGGATCCATCACGCCTCCCAGAATTTTTCGCAAGTTCCAAATGACATCAAAGTGGCATGTGTTACAACAGGCAAACCCCGCCGTTATATCGTGATGTCCCCCTAGGTATTTGGTTGCGCTGTGGATGGCAACATCGACACCCAAATCCAGTGGCCGTTGATTTACAGGGGAGGCAAAGGTTGAATCCAGAATCACAACGGCCTCTTTTTCGTGGGCGTGGCCGGCCAGATCAGCCACATCGATCACTCGTAGAAGCGGGTTGGTCGGTGTTTCCAGGTAAAGAACGGTCACCCCCTTTTCGATTTCATCATGGATTTCGTCGGTATCATCACATCCGACTTCAATAACATCAATACCGAAGGTGGG
>Ga0316197_10000938_pt1 | contig 20735 bp, 24 predicted proteins | sample OudBiesiAoxic_MG_FD_204939 | JGI IMG/M metagenome (GOLD analysis project Ga0316197, IMG submission 204939) | Coastal sediment microbial communities from Oude Bieten Haven, Netherlands - site A oxic | ecosystem: Environmental > Aquatic > Marine > Coastal > Sediment | place: Netherlands... | reverse complement strand
ATCGACCTGCTCGAAGAACAGTCGAAGAGCAAGCGCAACTCCGAACTGCTGTCAACGGCCGGGTCGGTGCTGGGCGGGCTGCTCGGCGGAAGCAAGTCGAGGGGCGGAATGCTCGGCGGACTGTTCGGCAAGGCCGGCACCGCAGCGCGACGTCGCGGCCAGACCAACGTCGCCGGCGAACGCGTCGACGCCGCCGAGAACAAGCTCGAGCGGCTAGTTGCCGACGTGGAAGAACTCGAGGCCGAACTGGCTGACGAGGTCATCGAGATCGACGCGAAGTGGATGGATCGGGCGAAGGAGTCGACAACCATCGAGGTCGGGCTCGAGTCGAGCGACGTGAAGGTCGTGCAACTGTCGCTGACCTGGGTCCCGGTCGACTGATCAGGCCGGCGGCTGGTCAGCCAAGGTCGACGCGTGCGCCGACGGGGAGATGGTTCGTCCACGGCCCGCTCTCACGAGCCTGGGCCAGGATCCTGTCCCGATCGAAGAGAGGCCCGTTGAAGATCACGGCCTCCGCCTCATGGGCGGGCACGGGGCGAGCCAGGAGGAATCCCTGCCCGAGGCTGACGCCCGCGTTGATCACGTAGGCCAGCTGTTCGGCGGTTTCGATGCCCTCCGCCACGACGTCGAGGTCGAGGGTGCGGGCCAGCGTGACGACGGTGTCGACGATCGTCGAGTCGAAGTCGTTGGTGGTCGCGCTGCTGATGAAACTTCGGTCGATCTTGACGATGTCGACCGGAAGCTTCTGGAGGTAGGTCATCGAGGAGTACCCGGTGCCGAAGTCGTCGATCGCCACCTTCACGCCACGGTCCCGTACTCCGGCCAGCACGGTGCTCGCTCGGGCAACGTCGTCGAGCAGCTGCGATTCGGTGAGCTCGATCTCCAGCAGCCTCGGGTCGGCCCCGGTTGCTGCGATCGCATCGTCGAGGTCGGCGATCAGGTTGCCCTCGATCAGGTGTCGTCCCGAGATGTTCACGGCGAGACGCATGCCTTGGCCCTGACCCATGAGGCGCCACTCGGCGATTCGCCGGCACGCCGCTTCGAGCATCCAACGCTCGAGCTCGAAAATCAGGCCCGATCGTTCGGCGATCGGGATGAAGTCGTTCGGTGACACGAGTCCGACACCTGGACGCTCCCAACGGACCAACGCCTCGGCTCCGGCCGGCAGCCCGGTGTTGAGATCGGCGAGCGGCTGGAGATACATCCGCAACTCGCCATGCTGGATCGCCTGACGGAGCGCGAGTTCGAGCTCGGCCTGATGCTCGATCGACCGCTGCAGCTCCTTGTCGAACATCTCGACGCGTCGACGACCCCGACGCTTCGCCTGGTACACGGCTGCATCGGCACGCTCGATCACCGAGAGCGGTTCGTCGCCGGTCTCGACCATGGTGGCGCCAACGCTCGCGGAGACCGCGAACAACTGATCGCCGATCGTGTACGGCTGTTCGATCTCCTGGATCATGCGTTCGCCGAAGCTGACGAGGCGGATGGGATCGTTGATATCGGCGACGATGACGAGGAATTCGTCCCCACCGAGCCGGGCAACGAAGTCGACGTCGCGGATCGACCCGCGAAGACGCTGGGCGATGTCGCGGAGCACGACGTCGCCAACGGCGTGACCATGGGTGTCGTTGACGCTCTTGAATCCGTCGACATCGAGGAACATCACGCCAACGGTTTGGACCTGGCCCGGTTGTTCCGATGCCGCAACGAGTGCGGTCAGCATCCGTTCGAGGTACTCGAGAACGGCGAACCGGTTGGGAAGGCCGGTCAAATTGTCGATCCGGGCTTCCTCGGCGAGTCGGGATTCGCTCGTCTGCAGTCGACTGGTGAGCGCGACCACCCGCTCCATCGAGGCTTTCATCGTCGAACCGACGTGACCTGGCAACGCATCCAGTTCGGGGAGTTCGTTGAGTTCGGCGAGGGCGAGCGCATCCATGTGATCCTCGACGAGCGACAGCGTGCTCGCCATGTCGTTGATGGCACCCGTCACTTTGCGGACATCGCTCGGTCCCGCGACCGGAATCGGTTCGGCGTTGAGTTCGCCGCGGCTGATTCGCTCGGCCTGCAGCCGCAGCCTGGTGAGCGGACTGGCGAACGAACGCAGCACCACGAATCCGAACAGCAGCGAGCCGACCCCGATGCCGATCAACAACAGCAACGTGTTCTCGTTCCGGCTACGCGCTTCAAGGGCCCACGCGTCGATGGACGACACGGCGACTCCACGCTCTGCTGCGGCGAGCGCTTCCACATCGAGTGCATAGTCCATCTGCGGGAGCAATGCCTCGGCCGAGGACGCATCTGTCGACGCTCGGAGTGCGTCGTGCGCGGAGCTCAGCTGCTGAATCTCCATGGGGTCAACGACGAGCGCGTCGCGCAACGCATCCTCGTGACGAACCGGGCCGGCCATCTTTTCGACCTCGGTCATCTGGTCGAGCCCGAGCATCGTCATTCCTTCAGAATGCAGCTCGTCCCGCGCCGTCTCGACCAGGACGCTGGTGAGAATCAGATTGCTGGTCAGAGCAAGCGCATCACTCGATCCGTAGTCGATCGTCGACAACACGGAGTCAGCACCGGCAAGCGCGTCGGTCGCCTGATTGGCGATGACTTCGAACGCTGACTCGACGCCACTGGTCGTCGCGACGCCTTCGTCGACACGCTCGCGCGCGGCATCGAGCAGCATCGAAGCCTGGCGCAAGGCCTCGATCGATGCGGTGTTGGACGTGAGATCGGCCTGGAGCGTCTGGTCGAGGTCGGCGAGCGCCTGGTCGACGCGGGGACGAGCATCGTCGGCGAGCTCACGGAAGAGGTCAGCGTCGGCTGACCCTTCGGCCGAATCGACGACGCCGAGGGATGCGAGTTGTTCGATCTCGAGCGGGATGAGCGTGGCGGCCGCCGCCGAACTCTCTGCAACGGCACGAGCAATGGCCACCGAGCGTTCGGTGGCAACGTCGTTGCGCTCGACCTCGCGGATGCTGAACCAACCGACAGCCGTCAGCGGGACGACGAGCAGCGCAACGACATACACCGCGAGAGGAAGGCCCCCGTGTCGACGTTGTTCTGGCATGCACGGTCGTCATCGGCACAGCTCGCAACCACCTTGAATCCCGATCAAGTGTTCGCCTCCGCTGCCGCGCGGGTCATCTGACGACCGTGTCGTGCCGACGGTGGGACTCGAACCCACACTGACGGCCACCTAAAGACCGTGCCTCTGCCGATTGGGCTACGCCGGCGAACCGACCCTCAGGCTACGACACCCCACCCCGCACCACCCGCGACACGCCACACTCCATTCCGCCGAGTCCGGTTGTCGATCCCTGGGGCTTCGTGTGAACGACCGTGATGTCGAGTGTCGATTTCGATGACACAAGTCCGCAGCGGCTGGGGGTCGGTGTGCGCGGTTCGGGGTGGTTGCGTACCGATGATCGTCGGCGCGTCCTAGCCTCGGAGCGGATGGATGATGGACACCTCGGCCGGCGCGCCGCCGAGCTGATCGGTTGGGGTGTCGTTGCGAGCGTCGGCCTGGTGATGATCACGCAGGCATTCGGGTGGGACGGCACCCGCGTCGTCTCCACGCTCCAGTCGCTCACGCCCTATGGCATTCCGCTCGTCGTGATCGCCGCCGGCGCTGCGGTCTGGCTGGAGCGCGACGCGCTGGCAGCCACTGCGGCTTGCGTCGGTCTGGGAGCGCTCCTGCTCAGCACACCGATCGTGTTCCCGCCGGGCCAGCCTGAGGTCCGACCCGACGCCGTCGGGGTGAGCGCGACCGCGGTGAACCTGTTGTACAGCAATCCGCAGGTCGATGCGGTCGCCGACGACCTGGTCGAACTCGACGCCGACATCATCGTGTTCAGCGAGTACACCCCCGAGCACCGAGCAACCCTCGCCGCCCATCCCGTTGCGAGCCGCTACCCCCACAAGGTCAATGGTGACAGCCTGTTCGCTGGCGGCATGGCGCTGTGGTCGAAGTACCCGGTCATCGAGAACGAACGCATCGACACGATCAATGGCACCATCGACGCCTCGCTCGATGGGCCGGATGGATCCATTCGGATCTTCGCCGTACATCCACCCACACCGATCTTCGACCACGACAACTGGACGCGTGAACTCCACCTCATCGCCGAGTCCGCTGACGACGTTGTGAACCCGACCCTGGTGATCGGCGACTTCAACGCCTCGTACTGGCACCCGGCGTTCCGCGACATCTTGCGCCGCGGGTTCACCGATGCGCACATGGCGAACGGCCAGGGCTGGTCGACATCGTGGCCGACCAACGAGTTCGTCCCGCCGTTCGTCCGACTCGACCACGCGCTGACGGGGAACGGACTCGTGGCAACCGAGGTCGACGACTTTCGAGTTCCCGGCAGCGATCACACCGCGTTCGTGGTCACCGTCAAGCCGGCGGTCGACTGAGCGCTTCGAGCAGCATCCGGAACGCCCGGCCACGATGCGAGATGGCATGTTTGGCCGCCGCATCCATCTCCGAGAACGTGTCCCCGCAACCTTCCGCCGGAACGAAGATCGCGTCGTAGCCGAACCCGGCATCGCCTCGCTCGACGGTCGCGATGGCGCCTTCGCAGACGCCCTCGACCGCGAGCTCCCGACCATCGGGCCAGCGGATGAGTGCGACCGTCTTGAACGCGGCGCGGCGATCGGTGACGCCGTCGAGTTCGGCCAACATCTTGCGACGATTCTCCGCGTACGTGCAACCGTCACCCGCGTAGCGGGCGGTGTGCACACCCGGCGCCCCTCCGAGCGCCACCACTTCGAGCCCGGTGTCGTCCGCCACCGCGGGCAAGCCGGTTGCGTGCACGATCGCAACCGCCTTGAGGCGGGCGTTGCCGACCAACGTGTCGGCGTCCTCGACGACGTCGGGGACCTCGGAGGGTCGGGGCAGCAGGTCGACGACCCCCGCCAGCAGATCGCTGATCTCAGCCACCTTGTCGGGGTTCGCGGATGCGCAGACGAGCTGCGGCAGGGCGCTCATCGAGCGGGTGGGCGTGCCGCCGGCGGCGTCGCCAACAGCTCCGCCTGCATGGCAGCGATGGTGGTCAGGCCACCCTCGGCGAGGCCGAGCAGGGCGTCGAGCTCCGAACGCGAGAACGCCATCCCTTCGGCCGTCCCTTGCACCTCGACGAATCGTGCGTCGCCCGTGGGCTGGCCTCCGGTGTTGGCCTGCAGCATGACCACGTTCATGTCGACCTCGGCCGCAGAGTCCTCGACGTACGGCAGGTCGAGCACTGGATTTCCGTCGACGATGCCGACGCTGATCGCAGTGCAGAACGAGTGGAGCGGATTCTGGCTCAACTCGCCGCGGTCAACGATCCGCTGCAACGCATCGTGCAGTGCCATGAAACCGCCGCAGATACTCGCCGTGCGGGTGCCGCCATCCGCCTGCAGGACGTCGCAGTCGACGGTCACCTGACGTTCCCCGAGCAGCGTCATGTCGCACGCGGCACGCAGCGAGCGACCGATCAGCCGTTGAATCTCAATGGTTCGACCGCTCTGCTTGCCCTTCGCCGCTTCACGGTTGATCCGCTCGGGTGATGCGCCCGGCAACATCGAGTACTCCGCGGTGACCCAGCCCTTGCCGGAGTTGCGCATCCAGCGCGGCACGTCGTCGTCGACGCTTGCGGTGCACAGGACGCGGGTCTGGCCGAAACTGACGAGGACCGAGCCATCGGCCATCTCGGTGAAATCGCGTTCGAACGTGATCGGGCGGAGTTCGTCGGCGCTGCGGCCGTCAGGTCTCGTCATGGGTGTGAAGCTATCCGCGCTCTCCATCGACCATCTCAGCGCTGTGGTGGCCACGATTCGGTGTGGTCGAGCTCCGGTCCGAGCAACCGTGAACCGAGATCGCGGAAGACGTCGATGTTGCCGCTCGAAGCGAAACGATGCACTCCCCTGCCGCCGCCCTCACGGAGCAGCCCCGCCTCACCGAGACGCCGGCGTACGGCGAACGCCGTCTCGTCGGCCGAGCTGACGAGCGTCACCGAGGAGCCCATCACCTCGCTGATCGTGCGGGCGAGAAACGGGTAGTGCGTGCATCCGAGCAGCAAGGCGTCGACGTTCGCGTCAACCACCGGCGCCAGCAGCCGCTCTGCGAGCACTGTGACCTCATCACCGATCGTCTGTCCGCGCTCGACGAACTCGACGAAGCCCGGACAGGCGGCACTCGTGAGACTGACCGGCACACCGGTCGCTGCGATGCGGCGCACGTAGGCGCCCGAGGAGATGGTGCCCACGGTGCCGATCACGCCGACCCGACCCGTGGTCGTCGTGGCCACGAGCGACTTCGCGCCCGGAGTGATCACATCGATCACCGGAACATCGACGGTGGCTCTGAGTTCGTCGAGTCCCGCGGCGGTCGCCGTGTTGCATGCCACGATGATCGCCTTGGCTCCGAAATCGGCAACGAGGCTCTGGGCGAGTTCAGTCGCGTAGCCGCGAACCTGGTCCAAGGGCTTCGACCCGTACGGATACCGTCCTGTGTCGCCGATGTAGACGAGGTCCTCACCCGGAAGCAGGTCGATGACGGCGCGGGCCACGGTCAACCCGCCGAAGCCGGAGTCGAACATCCCGATCGGACCGCTCATCGGCAGCGAGGGTACTTCCCGTTCAGTCGACGAACGGCGCCTCGAACTCCGGTGGACGCGGGGCCGGCAGGAAGCGGACCTGGACGTTGTCGTCCGGAGCCATGTTGCGCACCCCGACGACGTGCCCGTCAGCGTCGATCTCGACTTCGATCTCGACGCGACCCGACTGATCCGGGTAGTAGGCAGTGTTGCGCCACTGTGCGGCGAGTGCAGGTTGGGCGGCGGCGAACGCTCCGCCTTTGATCCGGATCGTGAGGATGCGCGTGGGAAGCGCAGGGTCGGGGCCCGCGACGTCGCTCAGGATCACGGTGTACGGCCACACGACTTCGGGGACGAGGTCGAGGAGGGTGGGCGGTCGACCGAACGACGCTCCTGTTCGCAGAGCCGACTCGGAGAGGACCGCATCCGGCTTCGGCGTCTCCCAAACGCCGCCGGGCTCCTTGACGAACACCTCGTTGGCATCGATCTCGACGAAACCCGCGGCGTCACCCAAGGGGTCGAACAGCGACATCTGGGTTCGTCCGCTTTCCGGATCGAACGTCATCGATTGGCGCACGGGTTCACCGAACGGCTGCAGGGAGGTAGCGGTCGGCCCGTCCCAGGTCGTCTCAGCGACGACGATGCCGAGGCCGGACCACGGTGCGGTGGAGGCCGCTGCCGCTTCGATCTCGGACACATCGGTGAGCGCGTCCGGATCATCCGCCGCGGCGAACTGGTCGTAGCCGAACCAGGCACCGACGCCCGCTGCGAGCACGACGGCGATCCGCAGAACACGGAGCACGGCACTCATTCCCCCACCTCCTGGGGCGGCACGACGGAAAACGGTGCAGGGAGTCCCAGATCGGCGAGCGGACCGAGCCCGTCGGACGACGCAGAGATCAGCTCGTACTCGTCCGGAAGTCCACTCGTCCCGGCCGGTGTCGACATCTTGCGGACGACGCCGGTGCGGTCGACCCAGATATCGATCACGAGGGGCGAGGTGCCATCGAGACCGGACGACCGGGCGAGATTGGGGTCGTCGGTTCGGAGCGCCAGACGGTCGATCGTCACCGTCAGATGCCGGACGAGCACCTCTGGGTCAACGGCGGTTGGCCGCGCTTCCAGCTCACTGATCTCGATGACCTGCGGGCCCTCCATCGTCTGTCCCGACAGGACGACCGTCTCATCCGCGGTCACGGTGACGTACGGGTGGGTTTCGACGGGGAGCACGTCGGAGATCATGACGAGCGAGGCCTCCGCGATCGTCGCACGGGCGTCCGCAGCGCTGTCCAGCAGCTCAGCCGACGCAGGGACCCACTCGCCGTCCGCCGCGCTCCGCATCCAGTATTCGTCCCCGCGGCGGGCCAGGTCGTTCACATCGACGACACTGACGACGTAGTCGCCGGTCGCAAGATCGACGTGGGCAGTGACCGGGGAGCCGTCACCACCACGGAAGGCGACGAATCGGGCGTCGAGCGCGGCGACGGATGCTGCCGGAAGCACCTCGGCTGCGGCGGCGTCACTGTGGCGGTCTTCGTTCCAGTCCCATGCGTAGCGACCTGCGAACACGGCGCCTGCGACAAGCGCAGCGACGACGAGCGTGCGCACGATCCCACCAACGCCATCGCGAATGCGATGGGTTGCGAGTGTCTGGGCCGTCGGCGTGTCGAACTGCGCGGCGAACGCCGGCGGCATGCCTGACACGGGCGGCGGCGTTGGGGCGACTGGTGTCACAGTCGGCAGTGCGGGAGCGGCCGGAGCCACAGCGGTGGGAGGCGCTGCCGCCGTGGCCTCGGGTGCCGGTGCGGCGACAACGGCCGACCCCGACAGTGCTGCTGCTACAACCGCAGCCGTTGGCATGTGGTGCTCGTCGACGAGGGACGCTGGGGACTCAGAAGCCCGCGACGGAGCCACATGTGCCGGCTCGGCCAGCCCGGGCTCGTCAGATACGACGGGGGGACCCACGGGAGGGATGGGCGGCGGAGGCGGGGGCGGTGCAGACACGACACCCGACGGTGCAGTCGGATTCCAATCGAGTGTGGGCAACGTGGGATTCGTCGGCCTCAACGGTACCTCAGGCGCCGATGCACCCAGCACCTCGCTGCCCTCGAGCGCGGGAAGTAGCGGCGCGGTCAGGGATCCGTGGATATCGTCGAAGCCCGGCGGCGGATTGTCAGACACACAGGATCATCGGTCTGCCGACACGCGATCTTGAGGGTCGACAACGCTCAGTCGTCCGATGTCAGAAGTCGCCATCGGTGCGAGCGATCGAGAATCCTCCGGAGATGACCGCGAGTGCGTCACCCGACTCGAGGCCGGCGCGCACGGAGACGGCAGCCGAACGATCGACGTCGAACTCGACGAGCCGCCAGACCAGAGCGTCAGGCTCCGACATCATGGCCGGAAGCACTCGGCAAGCAGCTCAGAAGTAGATGATCTGCTCGGCGTTCGCCTCCGCGACGTCGAGGTCATCGGTGTACGCACCGGTCGAGAGGTACTTCCAGCCGCCGTCGCACACGATGAACACGATCGTGCCCGACGTGATCTGCGAGGCCACTTTGGCCGCACCCGCGAGCGCCGCACCGGCTGAGATTCCGGCGAAGATGCCGCACTCCGTGACCAGACGGCGGGTCCACTCGATCGACTCGCGTGGCCGCACGACACGCTTGCGATCGAGGATGTCGTAGCCGTTCCAGTTCTCGAACACCGGCGGGATGTACCCCTCGCCGATGTTCCGCAACCCCTCGACCTGCTCACCCAACGGCGGTTCGACCGCGACGATCTGGATGGACGGGTCGTACTCCTTGAGGAACGTCCCCGTCCCCATCAAGGTGCCACTCGTGCCGAGACCGGCGACGAAGTGGGTGATCTCGGGCGCATCACGGACGATCTCCGGCCCCGTGCCCTCGTAGTGAGCGCGAGGGTTCGAGTCGTTGGCGTACTGGTAGGGGAAGAACCACTCGGGGTGCTCGTCGGCGAGCACTTTCGCCCGGGCGACGGCACCGTTCGAGCCCTCCTCCCCCGGCGTGAGGATGATCTCCGCTCCGAAGATCTCGAGCATCTGACGGCGCTCGACCGACACCGACGTGGGCATCATGATCTTGATCGGATACCCCTTGAGCTGGGCAATCGCGGCAAGCGCAATGCCAGTGTTCCCCGACGACGGCTCGATGATGGTCTGACCCGGACGCAGCCGACCGTCGGCCTCGGCGGCCTCGATCATGTTCTTGGCGATCCGGTCCTTGACCGAACCGAACGGATTCTGCATCTCCATCTTCGCCAGGATCCGCACGTCGGGGTTCGGCGACAGGTTCGAGACGTCGACCAGCGGCGTGTTGCCGATCATGTCCAGCACGCTGGCATGCCTGGTGCCCGGCATCGGGACTTGCGTGATTGTGGGGGAAAGCATCGTCATCTCATCGTCCAACCTGCGTCGCATCGGTGGCATTCCGATGAATCCGATCTGATTGGTCAAGATTCTACCGCCGGGTGGCGATCCATGCCCGGTCGAGCCCGAAACCTCGGGGCCGGGGGTCAGACGACGACGATGGGTTCGGCGACGATCTCGCCCTCGACGATGCGGTAGCTGCGCGTCTCGGGCGCGTCGCGCTTGAGGCTGACGATCACGTAGTGCCAAGCGGGCGACACTGCAGCGGCGACGTCGGTCGGGCTCGGGTACGGCTCGGAGTGGGTGTGGGAGTGGACGACCCCGTTGATCTCCCAGTCCCGATCGTCAGCGTCCAGCTCGGCACGCATGAAGTCCTTCGGATTGACGGTGTAGATGCGTGCCGAGGCCGCGTCGTTCCTGCAGCGGTAGAAGATCCGTGCCGAGTCGCCCGGGCCACCAGTTGCCGCATGCGGTCCGGCGAGCAGACCACACGCTTCCAGCGGGTACTCGTCGAGCGCGAGTCCGATGAGCTGAGCGTATGCCTCTCGACTGACCTGGAGCACGACGGGGAGCGTAGCGATCGTCGGTACCCTCGCTGTTCTGATGGCGAAGAAGGGCAAGAAGACCAAGAAGGCGAAGCCGACCGACGGCACGCAGTTGATCGCCAGCTACAAGCGCGCCTACCGGGACTACGACATCCTCGACACGTACGAAGCCGGAATGGTCCTCACCGGGAGCGAGGTCAAGAGCCTGCGCGAGGGCAACGCCCAGATCGCCGAGGGGTACGCACGAGTGCGGCGCGGTGAGATGTGGATCGACGGGATCCACATTCCCCCGTACACGAACGCGATCGGCTTCGGTGCCCACGATCCCGATCGGGAGCGGAAGCTGCTGCTCAATCGGGCCGAGATCGACAAGCTCGACATGCGCACCGCCCAGGGCGGCTTGACGATCGTTCCCCTCCGTCTCTACTGGAAGGGTGGCCGGGCGAAGATCGAACTCGGCCTGGCCAAGGGTCGCACGAAAGGCGACAAGCGCCACAACCTCGCCGAGCGTGACGCCGACCGCGAGATCGAGACCGCGTTCAATCGCGCGCAGAAGTACGCCAACGACTGAATCGACCGGCGGATGCGCAGCTGAACGTTCAGGTAGCCGGGACCGTGAGTCGGAATGTTGCGCCGGTTCCGAGACCGCGCGACGATGCGACGACGTCACCGTCGTGGGCGCGGGCAAGACCGCGAGCGATCGTGAGTCCGATCCCACGGCCGGCGCGAGCCGGCCGACCGATGACGAGGCTCGCATCGGCGCCGCGGTAGAAGCGGTCGAAGACGTGTTCGAGTTCACCGACCGCGATACCGGTGCCGGTGTCGGTCACCTCGACCCAGGCGATCGCGCCGTCGCGTCCCGACCGGACCGTGACGACACCTCCCGACGGGGTGTGTCCGAGTGCGTTCCCGAGCAGGTTGGTGATGACCTGCGTGAGCCGGTCGCGGTCACCGGACACATGCACAGGGGTCGAGGTGTCGAGGACGAGTCGGACGTCTTCGTTGTCGAACTGAGGGCGAAGACGCTCAGCGGCACCGGAGGCGACCGCGGCGAGGTCGAGCGCGGCAGGCTCGATCTGGAGCACTCCTTCGTCGGCGCGTGACAGCATCGCGAGATCGTCGACCAGCCGCTGCATCCGCGACGCTTCGTCGGCAACGGTGACATAGACCTCATCAGATGGCGCGATGACCCCGTCGATCAAGCCTTCCATCTGGCCACGGATGACGGTGATCGGCGTTCGTAGCTCGTGGGTGACCTCCCCCAAGAGCAAGCTGCGGCGCTGCTCGGTGGTTGCCAGGTGTTCGCCGAGCTCGTTGACATCGTCGGCAAGCGAAGCGAGCTCGGCTTCGGTCGGGACCGGAACCTTCGCCGAGTAGTCCCCGGCGGCCATCTGTCGCGTCGCTGCCCGCATGGCGTCGATCGGTCGCAACAGCCTGTTCCCCACGAACCAGGCGACGATCGCTGCGACGAGCAGCGCGGCTGCCGAGCCGACGAGTAGCGCCGACACCAGCGACTCGTCGAGTGCGGTGTTCAGCTCGGCCTCGCTCGCCTGGGCGCCGCGACCTTGCCCGTTGCCCAATCCGAGCCCGCCGAGCCGACGCCGATACACGGTCTGGGTGACGACGGTGCCGATGATGAACATCGTGGTCGCACCCGCTGCCACGACCACGACGTAGGACAGAAACAACCGGGTCCGCAAACGACGGGGCCACGGGGCGCCACTCACGAGGCCGGCGCCAACAGCTTGTAGCCGACGCCGCGCACCGTGCCGACGAAGCGCGGGTCGTCAGCGGGATCGCCGAGCGCTTTGCGCAGGTTGCGGACATGGACGTCGACGACGCGTTCATCGCCATAGAAGTCCCAGCCCCACACCCGTTCGATCAACTGACGTCGCGTGAACACGCGCCCTGGGGCACCGGCTAATGCAGCCAGCAACTCGAACTCGAGGCTCGTCAACTCGACGGGTGCGTCGTCGACGCGCACCTCGTGGCGGTCGACGTCGACAACGAGACCGGCGAAACGCATCTCGGAGGCCGGCGTGGTGTCTCCGTCTCGGCGCCGACGGAGTACCGCCCGCACTCGAGCAACGAGCTCGCGCGGACTGAAGGGCTTCGTGAGGTAGTCATCGGCCCCCAGTTCGAGGCCGACCAGCTTGTCGGTCTCCTCCGTGCGAGCGGTCAGAATGATCACGTAGACCAAAGAACTCCTGCGGATCTCGCGCAACACCTCGAAGCCGTCGATGCCCGGGAGTCGCAGGTCGAGCACCACGAGATCGGGTTCGCGCCGACGGAACCTCTCGACGGCATCCTCTCCGTCCACGGCTTCGTCGACGTCGAATCCCTCATTGCGGAGATAGGTCCCGACGAGCTCACGGATGCCGGCTTCATCGTCGACGACGAGAATCCGTTCGTGTGGCACGGCACTCATGGTACGAGGTGTCCTCCGCCGCGGTCGGGTGGGTTCAGGCGTCGTGGCCGCGTTCGGTGGGGCTGGACACGATCATCTCGTAGTCGTCGACGTCGAGTTGGGTGGGTTCGTAGACGACGTCGCGGGCTTCGAGTTGCGACGTGAAGGCGCGCAGGTGGTTGCGTGATCCCTTCTCGAGGTTTGCGTACAAGCCGGCGAGGGTGTCGACCTCCGTCGCCGACGAACGAAGCCGCAGATCTGTGATGTCGAGTTCCTCGATCAAGGCACCGACCTGGAGCGCTGCGACGAGCGACCCGCTGCCGTCAGCAACCAACTGGTCGTACAGGGCTTGGATCTGCGGTTCGGTGAACGTGCCGAGCTCGTTGCCGGCTGCGGGGTCTTCGATTCCGTAGTTGTCGAGCACACGGAGTGCAGCGTCGATGTGGGACCGCTCACTCGAGGCGATGTTCTCGAAGATCCGAACATCCCAGATCTGGCCGAGCGTGGTGTACACGTCGTGCGCCAGCTGTTCCTCCTCGCGGATCCACAACAAACCGGCGACCTCATCGTCGGTGAGCGCGACCCCCGCCCACGAGCGTTCCTCAGCGCCGGCACCGGTTGCAGGGATGGTGCTGGTCTCGGGTGACGTGCTGGTCTCGGGTGACGTGCTGGTCTCGGGTGACGTGCTGGTCTCGGGTGACGTGCTGGTCTCGGGTGACGTGCTGGTCTCGGCGCTGCATGCGACAGCTCCGAACGACAACAACGCCGTGGCAGCCAGTGCCAGCCCACGTCGTTCTGCACCACGATGGTGACGGGTGGGGGTGGAGTTCGGGGTCGAGTTCATGGTGGTCCTCCGTTCGTGATGGTCATCGAAGAGCCCACCGCCGAGAACCGGTGGTTCTCGGCGGTGGAACGGCTTCAGCCGATGTCAGCTGTGGCCGCCGCGGTTTTCGAAATTGCCCATCTCGCCGTGGCGATACTGAGCCTGGCTGCCGGTTCCGTCTGCCGACCGAACCTGCTTTTCCTCACGGGCCGGGCTGCCGTCGCCGGTGCAGTCACCATCCTGGGTCCGGAACTGGTGCTGCGCCCGATCCTGGCCTTGCCCGGCCATCGGGTCTTGTTCGTTCACCCGATCGCGGTCTTGGCGGCGCACCTGATCCTCACAGGTAGCCACCGGCCCCGTCGGCTCGGCGCCGTCGTCGTGGGCGAGGGCAACCCCCGCCGGCACCGCGAGCATTCCTGCCGCAGTGAGTGTGAGCAACATCTTCTTCATCATCATGACCACTCCTCTCGGGTCTTGGTTGTCCGGTTGTGGTCCTCCGCTCACCGCTCGGGACCTCGCCGGACGATCTGTCTGTGCACCATCCAGTCAGACAGGGAGATGTCGAGCACTGATAGGAACCCCGTGAAGATCCGATGAAGCCGCCGAGTGGGCGCCGGCGGGACGGAGCACCCACCCCCACGTGCCGCGGACAGGCCACCAATTGTCGCATTGTGACACCGATTGTCACGCCTCTCGGATGTCGCCTCATTCGACCGGGCGAACTCGACACCGATCCTCCGAAAGGCACACCCATGGAACCCATCGACCAGCTCACCCACATCCTGCCAACGCTCAACGCCACCGTCGGCCGCATCCAGACGATGCAGATGAACGACCCAACACCATGCAGCGCGTTCACGGTCCACGACGTGATCGACCACATGATCGTGCTCGGCGGCACGTTCAGCTACTCGTTCCGTGGCGAAGACGCACCGGAGCTGACGGCACCCGCCGTCTATGGCTGGGTCCCGGCCGCCGAGTTCCGGGAGGTGATGGACGATCTCCTCGACGCCGTGAAGTCGCCGGGGGCGATGGAGCGAACCCTCAGCACCCCGATGGGCGAGATGCCCGGCGAGACGTTCGCACGACTTGTCGCATTTGATGGCCTGATCCACGGTTGGGATCTCGCTTCGGCCACCGGGCAGACCCTCGAGGTCTCGGCCGACGTCATCGGTGCCGTCGATGAGTTCGCCCGTTCCGCATTGATCCCCGAAATGCGCGACGGCGACACCTTTAAAGATGAGACCGTCGCGCCCGAAGGCGCCAACCGACTGGAGCGCCTCGCCGCATTCAGCGGCCGATCGCTCTGACGTCGTCTGCTTCCGAACACCACCAACCACAACGACCAAAGGACACACTCATGCGCATCACCAAGAACGACCTGCCCGTCAAGATCGACGCTCCCGGCGCCCACGCACGCCACCTTCCGAACTTCGGGGTCGCCTCCGGCGCGCTCGCCGCGGAGTACTTCACGCTCGGCGCCGGCGCCGACCTCGCCCCGCTCCTCGAAGGACTCGAGCACGACGCATGTCATTCCGCCCACTGGGGCTTCATGGTCGCCGGCGATGTTGTCGTCTCCTACACCGACGGCACCGACGAGCGCTGCTCGATGGGCGACCTCTTCTACTGGCCACCAGGCCACAGCGTTCGCGTCGAGACCGACGCCCAGCTCGTCATGTTCAGCCCACAGGCCGAGCACGCCCCCGTGCTCGATCACATCCTCGCCAAGATGACGACCGCCTGACGGCCCTACGCGCGGGACCGTCACCAGGCAGGTCCCGCGCGCACCAGCGTTTCGGTCACACGCACCACCGCGGCGTCGGATGGCGCCTGGTCAGGTCACCTCGTACACGAAGTACTGGACCTTCGTGCGTGTGCCGTATTCGGGGTGATGCGGCAGGTAGGGCATCGGTTCGGTCCCAAAGATCCGCTTCCACAGCCCGTCGCGCTCCAACTCCTCCAGCTGCTCGCCGTAGTTCTGGTCGCGCATGATGTCATCACGCTGCGAGAACACGACGTGGCCACCATGGCGCACGATGCGGCACAGCTCTCGCAGGACCTCGTTGGTTTCGAAGTACGTCAGCGCGCCGATGAAATTCACCGCGTCGAACACGCCGTCCTCGAACGGCAGTGGGAAGCTCTGCATGTCGACACGACTCAGCTGTTCATAGGCGCCCGTTCGTTCGGCGATCCCCAACAACCGAGCGGAGATGTCGATGCCCTCGATATGGACGTAGCCGAGGTTCTTCAGCGCGGTCCCGGTGAGCCCGGACCCGCACGCTGCGTCGAGGATCCGACTCTCGCTCGGCACGAAGTTCTTCAGGATCGCGGCCGCGGTCTGCGGACCGACGTACCCCCAGTCGTCAAACGTCTCGTCATAGGTCCCGGTCTCGGCGAACACGTCGTAGTCCCGCTCCACCGTGCTGCTGTCGGTCGAGAAGTTCTCGCCCCAGATCTCGGGCGTCTCGTCGATGATGTCTCGTGGCATGCGATCTCCGTCGTCAGTGAGGGAACAGTATCTCCATCGACGACCACCAGATCACGAACGCGGCCACCGCGATTGCCACGAACACCACGACCGAGCGTTCATGGTGAACGAGCGCATGGACACCGAAACCGCCAGCGGCGACCGCGGAGCCTGCCGCACCGAGAATCGTGACCGACAGTGACGGATTCGAAAAGAACGTCTCACCTCCACGCTGGCCGAGAGCGCACAGCGAAAAGAACCCTGTGAGCAGGAGCGCCGCCAGCCCGAGGAGGCGCCCGGCCCATCGCCGCGACGTCGTCGCCGCCATCGGTGCCTCAGCCCGCCCCTGCAACCCGGTCGGCACGCGTGATCTTCTGCGCGGTGAAGCGGTGCGCTCGGAGATCGTCCGGCCAGACATCAGGAGCGAGCCCCGCTTTGCGGAAAAGGTGCTCCACGAACGCGTCTGCCGATGGCAATTGTTCCCACACCGAAGGGAGGAAGACGGCCCGCCGCATCCCCGCACCGATCAACAACCCGTCGACACCCGGACGCAGCGCGTCGAGCAGGCCGGAGCGAGACTCGGCCGGAAGCACGCTCAGCGGAGAGAGCACCGACACCTCGATCGCGAGATGCGCGTAGTCCGACCAGCGCAGCGGCGGAAGCCGTGGGTCCTCGAACGCCGCCGACCACGCGTGTCGAGCCACTGCGAGATCGAGCGGCTCGTCGCCCTCGATCGAGCCGATGCACCCGTTCAGCTCCCCTCGCACGGTGAGCGTGACGAAGGCACCGAACGTCCGGCGGAGGTCGGCGTGCAAGCCGGACCGATCGGGGACGAGCGGACCACGGCTGTCGAGCCCCGCCATGATCACTCGATCGGCGATGTCGAGCAACTGCGCACCGCCGGTCTCGCTGACCGGTTGGATCGTTTCTGACTCAGCCAACGGCGAACGCTCCGTATCCGACGACCCTGCTGAGGTCTCCGGCGGTGTCGCCGGAATTGCGAAGGTCGAGTTGCTCGACGGTGAGGCCCCGCTCGACCGCACTCTGCAACAGTCCGCGGAGGGGTCGCGCGCCGCAGGCATCCTCGTCGCGAACGGCGTCGGGTCGGCGCGCGACGATCGCCGCGGCGGTGCGTGCATCGAGAGCGACGGCGTCGGCGTATCGGTGATAGTGCGACAGGTCGGTACTGATCACCACGAGCGTTTCCGGGCCGCCCCAGCAGCCATCGAGGACCGCCGCCACTTCTCCGCTGGTTGCGTCACCGACCGACATGGGCAACAGCGTGAAGTCGTCGAGTACCGACTGCAGGAACGGCAGCTGCACCTCGAGGCTGTGCTCGAGGGCGTGTGCCCCGTCGTCCACGTGCACGGCTGGGTGCTCCAGGACCAGTGAGCGGGCGGCGGCGTCGATCGGGACGAGTCCGAGGGGCGTTTCGAATGCATCCACGCTCGGCACGGCCAGCCCGCGTACGGGGACGCGGTGACTGGGCCCGAGCAGCACGACCCGGTGGATCGTCGCGCGCGCCGGCACAATCCGCTCGTAGGCACTGGCCGCGATCGCGCCGCTGTACACGTAACCGGCATGGGGGACGACGATCGCTCGTGGAATCGGCGCGTCCAGTGGGCGCGGCACCGCATCGGCGAATGCCTCATGAAGTGACCGCTGCACGTCGTCACGGGCGGACGGATAGAACGTGCCTGCCACTGCAGGGGGTCGAACGGTGATCGATGTGTCGCTCATGGCGAGTCGCTCCCTGCATCACGGCGGCGAAGCACGACCGGCTGACGGCGGGGGCCCCATCCGCCGGGTGACCCCTTGAACACACCAGGGATCGCCGTGCCACACGCCTGACAGTGGCCGGCGTCATCGAGCCGATACTCGCCGATCAGGTAGCCGTCGCGTTCGATGACCAGCGCGCCGCATCCGTGACAGTGGGTGCTGCCACCGTTGCGGTCACGCACGTTGCCGGTGTAGGCGTAGCGGACACCGTTTGCCATCGCGATGTTCCGTGCACGGGTGAGCGTCGATGGCGGCGTCGCTTCGCGATCGAGCATCCGGTAGTCGGGGTGGAACGCGGTGAAGTGCATCGGCACATCGGGACCGAGGTGGTCGACCACCCAGGTGGTCATCCGGTCGAGTTCGCCGTCGCTGTCGTTCATCCCCGGGATCAGCAGAGTCGTCAGTTCGAACCAAACATCGGTCGTTGCGATGTACTCGAGCGTCTCGAGCACCGCGCCGAGCTCGGCCCCACAGGTGTGCTTGTAGAAGTCCTCGGTGAACCCCTTCAGGTCGACGTTGGCTGCGTCGAGATGACGGTAGAACTCCGCTCGCGGTTCGGGACACATGTAGCCGGCCGTCACCGCCACCGTTGCAATACCGGCATCGTGGCAGGCATCGGCGACGTCGATCGCATACTCCATGAAGATCGTGGGGTCGTTGTACGTGAACGCAACACTCCGGCACCCGAGCTCGACTGCTGTGCGAGCGATGGTCTCCGGCGACGCTTCGTCGGCGAGCGTGTCGATCTCCTTGGACTTCGAGATGTCCCAGTTCTGGCAGAAACGGCAGGCGAGGTTGCAGCCGGCGGTTCCGAAGGAGAACACCGCCGAGCCGGGAAGGAAATGGTTGAGGGGCTTCTTCTCGATCGGGTCGACGCAAAAGCCGCTCGATCGGCCGTAGGTGGTCAGCACGACCCCGTCGCCCTCGCGCGCCCGCACGAAGCACACCCCCCGCTGCCCGTCGCGCAGCTTGCACGCACGAGGACAGACGTCGCATTGGACACGTCCGTCGTCGAGTCGGTGCCAGTACGAGGTGGGTACGGTGAAGCGATCCATCGCGGCTCAGTCCTCCGGGCTCTCCCCGTCGATCTCGTCGGCGTCACCCGGGTGCTCGAAGATCGGACCGGTCGGGGGCGGGAACTCCACCCCGAAGTCGGCCGGGTCGATCTCGGCGAGGAACTCGCGGAACCCGTCGACCTCCGCATCGATCTCGTCGTCGTCGAGTTCGACGATCGGGAGCGTCCCGGCCGCATCGAGCACGTCTTCGCTCACGAACAGCGGAGCGTTGAGCCGCATCGCCAGCGCAATGGCATCGGACGGACGCGTGTCGAGACGACGTTCACCCATCGGTCCACTCAACGCGAGATTGGCGATGAACGAGCCGTCGCGCAGCTCGGTCACCTCGGCCGCGTCGACATGGGCGTCCAAGCTGTCCACCAGCGATGCCATGACGTCGTGCGTCATCGGACGTGGGACGGGGTGCCCACCGGCGGCAATGGCGATCGAGGTTGCCTCGGCACCACCGACGATGATCGGCAACAGACGGTTGGGGGCCTCGTGTTCCCGCAGCACGAGGACAGCCGCCCCCGTGGCCGGATCCACCTGGATCCCGATGAGATCAACCAACAACATATGATCATGATACAGGGACGATCAGCTTTTCTAAGTCGTTCCTGATGAGTTCTTCAGCCGTTCGAATTCCGACCGACGACGTCGGCACGCTCCTCCGGTCGCTCGTCGACAATCGATCCCACGTACGCTGATGCGTCATGGATGACCGCATCGATGGTGACGAGTACCGGGTCAGCGACGCCGAACGTGCGCACTTCATCACCCGCGGCTACGTACACCTGCGCGGCCTGCTGAGCGAGCGCGAAGTCGCCCGACTCGAGGAGGTCTACGACCGCTTTCTGCGCCGCGAGATCGCCGTACCGGGGAAGGACTACTGCGACATGGCCGGCGACTACGGCCGCGACCCCGACGACTTCTCGATCATCAACGTGATGCTCCCACGGCGGTACTTCCCGGCGTGGCAGGGCAACGTGTTCGAGCGCCGCGCCGCCTCGGTCACTCGCCAACTGTGTGGTGACGGCATGTCGATCGACTACGACCAACTCCTCGCCAAGCAACCGTTCAAGGACGATGCGGTGTTTGCGTGGCATCAGGACATGGCCTACTGGCCGGACACGCCCGACACCCGAACAGCGACGCTGTGGTTGGCGATCGACGACTCGACCGTGGACAACGGATGCATGCGATTCGTGCCCCGCAGCGTCAACGAATCGACGCTTCGCCCCCACGTCCCGCAATTCGGTGATCGTGGCGAATCCCACGCGCTCGGCGCGTTCCTTCGCCCTGACGACGTGGTCGTGGACGTCCCGATCTCACGCGGCGATGTCACCGTCCACAATGAACGCGTGCTGCACGGATCAGGTGGCAACGCGACCGCCGGGTTCCGGCGCGCCTACGTGTTGGCCTTCCGCCCCGACGAGACGATCGCCATCGAACGCGATCTCGGCTTCACCCACAGCCACAACGACGACGACGAGGTCCTCGAGCAGGTCGGCGTCGAGGGTGAGAGCCGTTGACCACGGTGCGAGCGCGCGAACCGCGCGCGAACCGGTACCGTGGACCCATACATATCGAATACATGGGGCTGACTGGTTTCGACGTCAGTAACGCTGTTCGAGTTTGCGACCCGAGTTTCTCAGACTCGTTAAACGGGGAAACCACAGAATTGCCGATGAGC
>Ga0316197_10000937_pt1 | contig 20746 bp, 10 predicted proteins | sample OudBiesiAoxic_MG_FD_204939 | JGI IMG/M metagenome (GOLD analysis project Ga0316197, IMG submission 204939) | Coastal sediment microbial communities from Oude Bieten Haven, Netherlands - site A oxic | ecosystem: Environmental > Aquatic > Marine > Coastal > Sediment | place: Netherlands... | reverse complement strand
ACCGAGCGGCAGGTTCGAAAGCGGATGGGGGCATCGGCGGTCATGTGGTGGTTGCTCGGGACCGCTGCGGCTGCGGGAGTCGGCGCTGTCTTCGGACAGGAGATCGGCGCGGTCATCGGCGGGCTTTGCTATCTCGCCGTCGCCGCCTGCTCCAGGCTCATCCTGATCTACAATTCAATGATCGATACGCGCAACCGCTTGCGCCAGGGATTCTCCCAGATCGACATCCAGCTGCGCCGCCGCGCCGACCTGATCCCGCCACTGGTGGCGATCGTCGATGCGATCTCCAAGCACGAGCGAGAGCTGCAGAGCGCGATCGCCAAACTCCGCGCCGAATCGACCGCGACAGCTCCGGGAAAGCCGGGCGAAGACCCGCGCGCGCTCGCGCCGAGACTTCGCATCGTCATAGAGAAATATCCGCAGCTCAAAACCGACACCCACTTCCTCAAGCTCCAGGAGCAGCTGGTCGAGACCGAGCAACGCCTCGCCCTAGCGCGAGGGTATTTCAACGACATCGCCACCGAATGGAACAACCGGGTCGAGCAGTTCCCCGATTCGATCTTGGCAAAACTGTTCCGCTTCCGCCACCAAGCGCTCTTCGAGGCGATCGATTTCGAACGCGCCCCGGTCGAGGTCGAGTTCGCTGAATAGGATCAGCCCCACCCCACAGCAGGTACAGTAATTACCAGACATCAATTGGGTGGGGCTTTGGCATCGATAAAGGACAAAATTCTGATTTTTATTTTGCCAATTGCTCGCCAGCATGGCACGAATGCCTCGACTCAAACCTTCCTAGATTCAAAATTACATGAAATTAAGACACACACTTCTTGCACTGTTGGCGCTGACCGGTGGTGCCAACGCAGCCAGTATTGGAATTAGCTTCGGGGCTGACAATGCGGGCGGCGGCGATCCGACCCTCGAACCCGACGATTCGGCCGGTGTCGTCAGCTCGACTAACTGGAACAATGCCAACGGTGTCGCTAGCACGATCACCGACGCTGTGGATGGTACAGGAGCGGCGACGAGCCTCGACGTCACCTGGGCGAGCGACGAGTCCTGGAGTTACAACACCACGATTGCCACATCAGACGCCGAATTGATGAGTGGCTGGATCTCGATGAACACGACTGACAAAGACGGCACCGTCGATATCTCATCGATCCCCTACGCATTGTATGACCTCTATATTTATTCCGGCCACGACCGCGTCGATACCACGACTAGGTTCACCGAGACGAACGGCGCCTTTGCTGAATTTACGATCATCGAAGATGTCACGGGTGGTGCCTCCCCGAACACGCTGGAGGCGAACCCTTTTGTCTACAACGATGCAGCTGGCGGCGCGGGCAACTACGTCAGGATTCCAAACCTGACCGCCGATACGCTCAACATCGTCTTCGATAACCCGAACTCCGACCGTGCCGGCTTTGCAGGGATCCAATTTGTTGAGGTGCCTGAGCCGACATCCGCGTTGCTGCTCGGCCTCAGTGGGATGGCACTGATGATGCGCCGTCGCAGGTAGAGGCCGCTCTGTCCACGAATCAATCCGATTCTCGACCGCAGTGGCGCATGCGCCGCTGCGGTTTTCTTTTGTCGAGGCCGTGTTTTTGAAACTGTTCGTCTACTTGTTGCTCCTGAGCGGCTCCGCTACGTTTCGGATTTCAGCTGAGCCCCTCTTCGAAAAACTATCCCCGTCCGCCACCGGCGCGGAATTTGTCCACGCTTTCGAAGAAGACCACGAGAAGGCATTCCTCTACCATTCCGGGTTCGCGGTCAGCGGGATATGCCTCGGTGATGTCAACGGTGACGAACGCCTAGATCTCTACCTCGTGAGCGGCCCAGGCGCGAACCGGCTGTTCCTGAGTGACGACAGTCCCGGTATCAGCTTTCGCCCCCATGACGATGCCGGTCTCGCCGGAGGAGGCCGCTGGGGCTCGGGCGCCAGCCTCGTCGACATCGATAACGATGGAGACCTGGACCTCTACCAGTGCAACTACGACGCTCCAAATCAGCTGTTCCTAAACGATGGATCCGCCACCTTCACGGAACTCGAGGGCGCAGCCGGACTCGGGGTGGTCGATGCCTCGATGGCCGCCAGCTTTGCCGACGTAGACAACGATGGAGATCTGGACATGTTCTTGCTCTGCAACCGCTACTACCGTCCTGAGGGGAGGCCTGAGAGGCCGCCGTTTCGCGCGGTCGAGGGTGAGCCGGTCATCCTCGAGGCCTATCAGAAATACTATCACATCCTCCCGAAACCTGGTGGTGGCTACAAGGTCGATGACTATGGCCGGGAGGACTATTTCTTTCTCAATGTGGGACCAGGCGAAGATGGCCTGCCCCGCTTCGAGGATTTCAGCGCGGAGTCAGGGTTGAAGAAAAAGGGCTTCGGCCTCTCCTGCGTCTGGTGGGACTTTGATACCGATGGCGACCTGGACCTCTTCGTCGCCAACGACTTTACGGTAGCTGACAGGCTGTTCCGCAACGAAGGCGTCGACCAGGCGGGGGTGCCAATATTTGTCGATGTGATCGCAGATCACTTCCCCTCGATCACCTGGTCGTCGATGGGGAGCGACTGCGCGGACGTCAACCGGGACGGGCTCCCCGATCTGCTGAGCGTTGACATGTCAGCGACCTCCCACTTCAAGGCGAAACTAAACATGGGGGAGCTCAGCCCAGCCCACCGCCAACTCATGGGGACCGGCACCCCCCGCCAGGCGATGCGCAACCACCTCTTTCTCAACAATGGGACCAGGATGTTCAGCGAGGGGGCATGGGCGATGGGCGTGGCCAGTTCAGACTGGAGTTGGGCAGCGAAATTCGGTGATCTGGACAACGATGGTTGGCAGGATCTCTTCATCGCCAATGGCATCGCGAGGAATTTCACCAATGCAGACCGGGCCGCAGAACTGGGTGATCTCGCGCTGGCGCGCATCGGAAACACCGAGTGGGATCTATTCAAAGACGGGGAAGCGATGCTCGAGAAGAATCTCGCGTTCCAGAATTTGGGCGGCAAGAAGTTCAATAAGCGGCCCGACTGGGGCTTGGGGTTGCTCGGCATGAGCTACTCCGCCGCGATGGGGGATCTCGATGACGACGGTGACATCGATCTGGTCGTCTCCGATCTCGGGCAGAACGTGAAGATCTATCAGAATCAGAATGACAGTGGGGGCAGCCTCCGGATCAGACTGGTCGGCGCGCAGAGCAACCGCATGGGGATCGGGGCCAGGGTCGTGGTTTCCGACTCGGATGGGGTCGCCCACACGCGCTGGATGAACCCGTGGACGGGATTTCAGTCGCAGGACGACATGACACTGCACTTTGGGCTTGGGGCTAGCACCGCGAAAACGGTCGCGGTCACCTGGCCGTCAGGGAGCTATCAGGAAGTTCTAGTCGATGCGGGCACCAGAGAATTAACCATCGCGGAGCTAGGCAGGAGCCCCGCCCCTCCCGAAGCCGCGTTCCCCGCTCGCTTCGTCCGAGCGGAGGCGCCCGATTTCATCCACCAGGAGCGGGACTTCGACGATTTCATCCGCCAGCCTCTACTGCCGGGCAAACTCAGCCAAGAGGGGCCTGGCCTGGCCTGTGGAGACGTCGATGGCGATGGGGATCTCGACCTCTATATCGGCGGTGCCAACCGCCAGGAAGGGGCGCTATTCATCAACGATCGCGGCCGATTCACCAAGAGTCCGCAGGAGTCATTCGGCGCCCTATCCAAATATGCCGACGAGAACGCGGCGCTCTTTTTCGATGCCGACAGCGATGGGGATCTCGACCTGCTAGTCGTTACTGGTGGGACCGAGTACGAAGCCGATAGCCCGATCTACCACGACCATCTCTATCTCAACCAGGGCGAAGATGGTGAGGTTCGATTCGTCAAAGCGGCTGACGGTGCCTTCCCAAAGCTGAAGGACAGCGGCAGTTGTGTTGCGGCTGCTGACTATGATGCCGACGGCGACATCGATCTCTTCATCGGCGCAAGATCGATCCCTGGAAAGTACCCACTGGCACCACACAGTCGCCTGCTGGAGAACCAGAGCAGTGGTGGGGAGATCAAATTCGTCGATGCGACACCGGAAGGACTCGAGAGACCCGGTCTGGTTACTGGTGCGGCATGGGCAGATTTCGATCGGGATGCCGACCCGGATCTCGTTCTCAGTTTGGACTGGGGGGCGGTGATGATCTTCCAGAACGAGCAGGGTCAGCTGAACGATATTTCGCGCAGTGCTGGGACATCGGATCTCCTTGGGTGGTGGCGGTGTGTCCACGTCGTGGATGTCGATGGGGATGGGCTGCCCGATATCGTGGCCGGCAATGCAGGGATCAATACGAAATACAAATCCCCATCCGCCGCGCACCCCGCGCTACTCTACTACGGCGACATGGACGGCAGTGGTGAAGCCCGCATCGTCGAGGCCAAACTGTCTGGCGGGGGCGGAGACAAGGATCGCGACCGCCCACTCCCTGTCAGGGGGCGCAGCTGAACCTGCCGCGCGATGCCCACCGTGAGTGAGCAATTCACAAGCTACCGGGAATTTGCTTCAGCTAGCTTGGAAGAAATTTACGGGGACCGGCTAGATCGGGCTCTCGAGCTCAGGGCCAACCATCTCGAATCGGGGGTTTGGCTCAACACGACCAAGGGGCGCGAACCGCTCAGTTTCCGCTGGATCAGCCTCCCGTGGGAGACCCAACTCTCGCCCGTGAATGCGATCGCCTCTGGGGATTTCGATCGCGACGGAAAGATGGAGCTCGCGATCGCCCAGAACCACTATTCGAATCAGGTGGAGACCGGCTTGTGGCGGGGTCACCCTGGCTGCCACGTCGAGTGGGAACTCGACCAGTTCCAGCCAATCCGCCCGCCGGTCAGCGGTCTTTTTCTACCCGACGATACCAAGTCAATCCTCTCGCTGGATAGCGATGGGAACGGGTGGCAGGACATCCTCGCTGGGCAGAACAACGATGCCGTGCTCCTGTTTCGCAAGCTTGGGCAATAATCCGCCTAGCGCGTCTGAAACAATAGGAGTCCCCCGTTGTTCTGGCCTGCGACGATGGTGTCCCCGTCGATGGCGATGAGTGATTTTGTATCTGCAGGCATCACGATCCCGCTGATTGCTGGTGGGATCGCGACGAATCCATCCTCCCGCCACTCTAGATGACAGCCGATCCCGCCGCGCCACAGGCCGGTCTCTGGCTCGCGGGAATCGTGGTTCTGTGCTAGGACGAGCTCGAGCTTGCCATCGGCGTCGAAGTCGCCGGCTGCGATCGCGTTGACCTGCGAGAACTGCGCCGAGTCAGGGAACGGCAACCAGCGGAAAGGCTTCCCAGCGCCACCGTTGATCCAGGCGCCTGAAGCGAACTGATCAGCGGTAAACTGTTTGGCGCGATCGAGCCGTTCTTGGCTATAGATACCGAAAAGATCTTTTCCGGCGAACTGGCGATAGCTGCTGAACCTTTTGCCAAGAGTCGGCATCGCGTAACTGCTGCAGGATCTACCCCGCACCGGAAGCAGGCTGTCGCCCGAGTGCTTGGCCTCGACTAAATTCGCCCTGCCGCCGCCATCCATATCACCGTAGTAGAGTTCGGAAGAGGTCCCATATTTGGTGTTCCAACCCACATTCCCAACAGCGAGATCGAGGTCGCCGTCCCCGTCCAGATCTGCCGGCTCGATGCAGGTCCACCAGCCGAGTTGTTCGGCGAAGCCCAGTTCGGCGGTGATCTCGTTGAACCTGCCGTCCGCGGTTGAGAATACTCGCAGCGGCCCCCACTCGGTCGATAGGCAAAGCTCGACAGCCCCATCACCATCGAGGTCGGCCCAGGCCGCATCCGTCACGAGCCCAGCCCGCCCGACTGCGCCCGCGACTTCAGTGAATCTCAAATCACCCTCGTTTCGCAGCACGCGGCTCTCGGGACTGAGCGGGTACTGCCCCACAAGCGACCGCGACCCGACAAACAGATCTAGGTCGCCGTCGCGATCGTAGTCGGCGACCGCGACGCAGCTACCGCTATCGCGCAGATCGGGCAGGGATCCCTCCGGCGCCTCGGCCAACACGCCGGCATCGTTGATGTAGAGCCGGTCTCGGTAAAAGACATGCCCAGGCTCGTATTCGACACTGCCGGAGACCACATAGAGGTCGAGATCAGCATCTCCGTCCGCATCGAACCACGCCGCGTCCGCCGCCTCGGCATGTCTGCCGAATCCCAAAAGTGCTGGCTGGGGGTTCTCGACGAACTTCCCGGCGCCCTGGTTGAGGAATAGGGCAGAGGCCTGTCCGGCAGCGCCACCGACGAACAGATCCATGTCGCCATCGCCATCGACATCACCCGGTGCGATACACGGCCCGAGCTGGGACAGCTTTCCTGGAAGCAATGGCTGACGTGCGAAGTCGTCGAAGATCCTTTCGCGATGGGTGAAGGCCGGCGTCTCGCCTGGCAGGAATGCCGGACTTGCCGCCGCCCTCCTGCGAGCGATCTTCCCATCCTCGCGTAGAACGACACCGGATTCACCTTCCGCAATTTCGGCGATCTGCTGGACGCCCGATGGCCAATCGACTTCAAGCGACGCGGGACTCGCAGTGCCGAGCCCGAACAGGATTGCGGTATCGTCCTGAGAGAGGAAGCCGCTCTGTGGGTTGACCCAACGGGTTCGGCGCTTCCCCAGCGAATCGGTGAGGACCACTTTGGCGCCAATGGCAAAGCGGTTGCTGCGGGCTCCCACTAGCCTCACCGAAAACCGCCCTCCCCCAGGGGAGTCGTTCCGGTAGAGGTGGATGAGTTCCCCCAAATTGGCGACGACCAGGTCCGGATCCCCATCTCCATCGAGGTCACCAGTTGCCGCCGCATAGCTCATCCCCTCGTGACCGAGCCCCCACTGCGGAGCTGCCTCGAAGCGCCTGGAACCCAGATTGCGGAAGGCAAGGTTCTCTTCCAGCAATCGCTCGCTGTCGCGGTAGACATCGAACTGTGTCCGCCCGATCAGGGCCGCGGTCGAGAACGGCACGTCGGCGTCACTAAAATTCCGCGTGTGGCCGTTGGTCAAAAAGATATCGAGCTGCCCGTCTAGGTCAAAGTCGGCGAACTTGACCGCCCATGACCAATCGGTGCTCGCGAGCCCGGAGAACCAGGCGAGCTCCTGGTAGCGCGGCGTGCCCGTGCCGAAGAATACGTGGTTGCGCATTGCCTGCCGCGGCCACCCCCTCTCGAGCACCTCGCGCATCCTACCCTTCATTTCACCCATACTGATCTTCGCTTTGAAGTGCGTTGTCGCGGCCATGTCGACCACCATGAGATCCACGAATCCATCGTCGTCCAAGTCCCCGGCAGCCGAGCCCATTGATGACCACGAGATCTGGGGGAGGAAGTGGGTGATGGCATCCGTGAAACGCGGCACACCATCACTGCCGGGTCCAAGGTTTTTCCACAGCCGGTCCGGGACAAGAAAATCGTTCGCGACGAAGATGTCGAGCCAGCCGTCATCGTCGATATCGATCAGCGTGGCCGAGAGCCCGTGGCCGATCCCAGCGATCCCGGAAGCGGCGGTGATATCGCGGAATCTGGGCACTCCATCCGCTCCGGCCCCCTCGTTGATCAGAAGCCGGTCTGGATGACCATAGCCGTCGATCGAAAAATTCCCGTCGCCCTTGGGCAAGATGTGCAGGTAGGGAGCGTACTCGTCCTCGACCACCGGTTGGCCATCGATCATCTTGTATGGCGGTCGCTGCGGGCGCCCCTCTGGCAGGTAGAGCTTGTTATTCAGGAGGAAGAGATCGAGGTCCCCATCGCGGTCGAAGTCGGCAAACAACGGTTCTAGGCTAGGGCCGGTGACACCGAGCCCCGAGGCTTCGGTCACCTCGGTGAATCCCCCCGCGCCATCGTTGAGGAAGAGCTGGTTGGGAGTCGCGTAGTTGCAGATGTGGAGGTCGAGGTCGCCATCGTTGTCGACATCAGCCAGCGCCGCCCCGGTCGCCCAATTCTCCCCTCCAGCTAGGAGCGTGGTCGCTGGCGAACGCTCAAACTTGAGCCCGCCCCGGTTCAGAAATAGCGCGTTCTCCCCGGCGCCGCCGCAGAGGAAAAGATCCGGTTTCTGGTCGCCATCAACATCGCCGATGACCACTGCCCCGCAGGCAAAGCCCGACTGGTAGAGGTAGGAGCGCGCACCGCTCTCGTCGAACTGGTTGAGGAAATCGAGACCACTGACCTGCGCATCGATCCGCTGGAAGAGCGGCGCGCCTGACGATGTCTGTCCCAACAAAAGGGCGACCACCAAACCAATAGTGGCCGCCCTCATGAATTGTCGGAGGGGTTTCGTGGCGTCAGGGTTACTTGCGGCGGCGCAACACGAGCACGGCGCCGGCTAGCCCGAAAAGGAGCGTGCCCGATGGCTCCGGGATGGTGATCACCTGGAAAGCATTCAGCGGACCGCGACCGTAATCTTCTGGATCGCCATTGCCCGCACTGCGGATGCGGATGTTGTTTGCGGTGATGTCCTCAAATACGATGTAGTTTCCGGTCGCGACGTTCACATTGGTTGGAGTCGCCGTCTGCACAAACGTGCCAGCCGAATCGAAGCTTCCAGTGAAGCTATTGGAATCGATCCCGATCTGATCAGTGATGACCGTGCCTGCGGTGAGCGAATCGGTCCATTCCTCGAGCCAGTAGCGCCCGGCCGCACCGTTTTGCCCGTCGCCATTCACGTAGAGCACGATGGTCGCACTCGTCACGCTATTGGCCAAGCTGATATTGACGAATGGCTGATCGTCACCGCCATCGTCGAGGTAGCCGTTCATCAGAGTGTCATTCGGGGTGGCATTGCCGGCACCCGAGCGCCAGGTGTTGGCGGAATCGTAGTGGACTGGATCGCTGTTAGGAGGGTAATCGACGTTCTGCAGCTGGTTGGTCGTAGCCCCCGAAGCATCCACGAGACCGGCAGCGAACACGGCATCGTTCTCAGGGTTGCCTGACCAATCGGTCAGCATGAAGTTCCAGTTGCCCTGGGCGTAGCCTGGAGCCCCAGCAACCGCAGCGCCGAACGCAACTTCATTGGTATCAATAAAATTGACACCGATGCTGGCGGCGCCAAGCAGAGAGCTACTTGCGGCGAAAGCAGCTACAACGAGGAGGGTAGGTTTCTTCATAAATTGGGTTGGTTTTTGTGGATGGCGTAAGAGATACCACCGCTTCTTGGGGGTTTTACAAAATTAGAATGCCTTACACAAGCCGAATATCGCACGGAATTTTACGCAGGTGGGTGCCATTCTGCACCCCTTTGCCTATTGCAATTCGACCTTATAATAGCGGCGCTGATCCGAGACAGGGACGCCAAATTCGGTGTAGGAGGTGGAGGTGCCCTCGGATTGGGTATCATCGATCTCCACCCAGTCCTTCAGGTCCCCACTCGCGTAGACCGCATAGTTTGCGTCGGGTTCCGAGTTCCAGGTCAGCGTGACATCGACCAGCCCCGGAGCGGCGGCGGTGCGCTCGATGCTGGTGATCGCGAATGGCAGCACCCCACTCGTGGCAACCAGCTGGATTCCGGTGATCGCCCCGCGATCGGTGGATCCCTCCTCGCCAGCGCTGTTGATGAAGAGGTTGAGGGTCGAGGCCGTCAGCCCCGGGATGTAGTAGAAGCTACCGACCTGATCCGGATCTCCAGCCGCGGTGGCGACCTGCTGGACCAGGGAGCCCACTTCACCGACGGTCGGGCTGTCTGTCTCTTGAAGCCGGACGGTTGGGAAAGCACCGTTGCTCTCGCCGAAATCGACGTCCTCCGTGATCCGATCGTGGTTGAAATAGACGACTAGATCGTAGCCGGCGTATGGGATCCCCTCGATTGTGATGGGGTTTTCGACTCCGGTGTTCGCCGAGATCCACCCGACGAGCAGGGTTCCATCTGGATCGATCCCGACCCCGTTGCTCCACTCCTCATCGGCCGTCCAAGTGACAGTGGCACCGCTATCCGCGCCGAGGTCGTCGAGCAGGCTCACCGGACCTCCGGCGGCGCCGAGCAGATTGTTCCAATTCGCCTGGCGAGCGATGCCGGTGATGCTTGCGGGATCGAGGGACGAGTTGGCCGCATCCCCCCCATTGGCACCTGCCGCACCAAAGTTGAGCCCGATGCCGCCCTGGTCGACGTTCAGGGGGACGCCGTCGAAGGGATCCCTATCATTGGCGATCTCCCAATCGTCGCGGAAGAAGTCGGCGTCGGTATCGGCGAGGTTCGGATCCGTCCCGGTATCGGTCTCGTCCGTGTACGAGCCCTTCGCTGTCTCGACAGCGTCTGCGAGGGTATCACCATCGGTGTCGGCATCGAGAGGGTCGGTCCCGGTCTGGGTCTCGCTGACGAAGGTGCCGGTGTTGTCCTCATACCCGTCGAGGAGAGTGTCGTCGTCGCTGTCGCCATCATTCGGGTCGGTGCCAGCATTCAATTCGTCGATGTTCGGTGAGAAGTCCGCATCGATGTCACCGGCCGTGCCGTCGTCACCGACGTCGCTGTTGGGGTCGAAGCCATTCGCCACTTCCCAATCGTCGGGGAGCATGTCGGCATCGGTATCGGCGAGGTTCGGGTTGGTCCCCGGATCTTCTGCTGAGATGAAATTGCCGCTGTTGTTCTCAATGTTGTCATTGAGACCATCGCCATCCGAATCCGGAATGCGTGGATTGGTTCCGGTCTGGGTGTCGCTGACCCAGATCCCGGTATCGTCCTCGATCTCATCGGCGAGGGTGTCGCCATCGGTGTCGCCATTGCGCGGGTTGGTCGAGCGTTCGAACTCCTCGAGGTTGCTCAGCCCATCCCCGTCGGGGTTGCCGGCGGCACCATTGTCGGGATCTCCTGGAACACCATTGTTGTTGGGATTGAGTCCGTTGTCGTCCGGGTCGAGCATATTCGCCACCTCCCAGGTATCCGGCAGGCCATCGCCGTCGCTATCTTCCGGATTGCTCGTATCGACAATCTGCACCGCGTTCAAGGGGCCGCGCCCAAAGTCTTCCGGGTCACCGTTGCCGGCGCTGCGAATCCGCAGATTGCGCACGGTCAGGTTCTCAAAAACGATGTAGTTGCCACTGGGGATATCGACGTCCACCGGGGTGGCGGTCGGGCTGAACGAACCGCCAGCTTGAACGAAGGTGCCTGTGTAGCTGTTGTCGCTAATGCCGATCCGGTCGGTGATGACGGTCCCCTCTGTGAGCGAGTCCGTCCACTCTTCCAGCCAATAGCGCCCCACCGGGCCATTCTGCCCATCGCCATTGACGTAGACGACGACGGTATAGACGCTGTAAGAATCAGCGGACAGGCTCAGGTTGAGGTAGGGCTGATTGTCGCCCCCATCATCGAGGTAGCCGTTCATCAAGGTATCGTCCGGCGTGGCATTGCCGACACTCGAGCGCCAGGTGTTGGCAGCATCATAGTGGACGGGATCGGCGTTGCCGCCGTAGGTGACATCCTGCAGCGCCTCCCCGACCGGGTTGCCATCAGAATCGATCACCCCCGCATCGAACACGGGGTCATTCTCAATATTGCCGGACCAGTCGGTGAAGAAGAAGTTCCAATTTTCCTGGGCATACCCGAGGGCTCCAGCCGAATCGGTGCCGAAGGTGACATCCTCGGTGTCAGCAAACTTGATGCCGATCGATTGGGCGTAGGAGGAGATGGAAAAGGAGGCGGACAAGGCCGCAGCAGTGACGGCGGCGGCAAAGAATCTTGAGGACTTCATTGGGCTAGAACGTAGAAGGTTAGGAGGGAATTGCGGGTAGAATTCCCATGTTTTCTAGATAGGGAATCGGGGAGAGAACTCGCGAACGGCGAGTATCCTACGCAGTCATCGCGTCGATGCAAACTCGAACATTCCGTCGCAACGACTCGATCGAAGTGAATCTGGGCGAGCAATCTGAAGAGATCGGGCTATACTGGCGCAGGTGTCGAGTCTCTTAGTTATTGCTTAGTTTTACCGTACCTCCGCTCCATCAAGCATCCCACCCTCCATCCCAAATTCCCTCCCTACCCCATGCGTTTGTCTCCATTCTTCAGACGGTTGCTGCTGTGTAGCGCCGTGTTCCAATTTTCGCTCCTGGCAAGCGCCGTCGCAGGGACGATCAGTATCAACTTCGAAGGCGGGCAGCAGAACCAGTGCTGCGGCGGCGCCGGCTCGGCTGACGTGACTGGGACGGCCGGCTTTGAGGCGGCGCCGAACTGGAACAACTTCCCGGGCAACAGTGGGAGTGGTCTGGCCTTGATCGATGACAGCGGCTCCGAGAGCAGCGCGACGGTGAGTTACGCGGTCAACAACAACTGGGCTGCGACGGACGTCGCTCCGGGGGATGGGGCGAACGGAGACATGATGTCTGGGTACCTCGACAACTTCGGTGGGCAGTCGCTGACGGTTTCCAACCTTGACGCTTCCTACACCGCTGGTGGCTACGACGTGATCGTCTACTTCAATGCGGACGGAGGTGGCACCCAGGGCTTCACGATTGGCGGCGTGACGCGCTACGGACGGCAGGTGGGCGGGGCTGGCAGCAACTACCCGCTCGGCGGGACGAACGGATTTATCGTGAGCGAGGAGACGGTCAAGGCCTCTGCCCCCGCGGCCAACGCGGTGCGCTTCACCGGGCTGAGCTCGTCGAGCTTCACCCTGACCGGGGCAGCCGGGAGCGGGGGGGATCGCGCTCGCCCTAACGGAGTACAAATCGTCGGCACCGAGATCGCCGGTCTCGCCGCCGTATCGAATAGCGCAGCGGGTTCGGTGACGGCGTCGTCAGCCCAGCTCAACGGGATCATCAACGACATCGGCGATGCCGCCCCGACGGTGAAGATTTTCTACGGCACCAGCGATGCCGGATTCGATGAGGGCGGCTGGGATGCCTCGGTGACACTGGCAGGCACACAGAGCGGGGCATTCTCCGCGGGTGTCGGCGGCCTGACCGCGGCCACCGCCTACTTCTTCCGCGCCCAGGCGACCAACTCGGCTGGGACATCGTGGGCGAGCCCAGCGCAGAGTTTCGAGACCAACTCGGAGACGGCCGCAGTGACGAACATTGCCGCGACTGACATTGGCGCAAGCCTCGCGACGGTCGGGGCAAATGTCAGTTCCACCGGGGGGGATACCCCGGTCGTGACGATCCACTACGGTACGGCCGACGGCGGCACCGGGTTCTGGCAGCAGAGCGTTAGCCTGGGCCAACAGTCTGGCTCCGCGACCACCACCCTGAACAGTCTCTCATCCGGAACGCTCTATTTCTTCCGCGCCTCCGCCAGCAACAGCGGCGGCCTGGCGTGGGCCCCGTCGAGCTCCAGCTTTACCACTGGGGGCGTCAGCCTCCCAGCTGTCGTCAACGATGAGCCTAGCGGCATCACCGGGACCACCGCCAACCTGCGCGGCGAAGTGAGCGATACCGGCTTCGACCCGCCGGTGGTCACGGTCTACTACGGAGGCAGCGACGGCGGCACCGCTGCAGGAGCCTGGGAAAACTCACTCGTGCTCGGCCTGCGCGACGGCGATTTTTCCGCTTTCGTCACCGATCTCTCGCCGGAGATCGACTACTTTTTCCGCGCTGCCGCGACCAATGGCGCAGGCACCGTCTGGGCACCATCGACCGAGAAATTCGCAACCACCCCGCTAGTACCAGATACCGTCGTCATCAACGAGATCCACTACGACCCCGACGGTATCGAACCGGAGGAGTTCGTTGAATTGCACAACCCGAGCGACAGCCCGATTGATCTGTCCGGCTGGGCGATCGAGGGTGGAATCGACTTCTCATTCCCCGGCGGGACGACCATCGGCGTCGGCGGCTACCTTGTCATCGCCGCCGACCCCGCGACGATTCTGGCCAACTTCAATGCCATTGCGCTCGGCCCGTTCGGCGGCAAATTGAGCAACGCTGGCGAGCGCATCGAACTGCTCGATTCGGCCGGCGGGACCGTCGACCGGGTCGACTACGGGGTCGGCTTCCCGTGGCCGACAGGATCACGTGGCAACGGTAGCTCGATGGAATTGATGAACCCGTCACTCGACAACGACCTCGGCGGATCCTGGCGGGCAAGTGGTTCAGATGTGGGACCGCCGGAAGCGAGAACATTTCTCCCCGCCGGCTCGACCGGGTGGAACTACCGCCGCGGGCTCGACGAGGCCTCCAACCCGCAATCGGCATGGCGCGAGGTCAATTTCGTCGAGGACGGCACGTGGATGCCGGCCCCGCTCGGCACACCGATCGGCTACGGCGATGGCGATGATGTCACGGAGATCAGTGACATGTCTGGCCAACACTGGAGCCTGTTCCTGCGCCACACCTTCGAGATTGATCCGGTCGACGTCCCGAGCTCGCTGCTGGTGCGCGGCTACGTCGACGACGGCTGCGTGATCTGGATCAACGGCGTTGAGGTCGCGCGTTTCTCCTACCCCGACGGCCCGACCAATTTTGATACGCCAGGCATCAACCATGAGGCTGTCTGGGAGGAGACTGTGATCAACAACTCCGGGGCGTTTCTCAACGGTGGCACCAACGTCATCGCTGTCCTCGCGGCAAACTCCAGCTTCGGCAGCAGCGATTTCTCGATCGACGCCGAGCTCAAGACTCCCGACGGGACCTCCGCCTCGGGCACCCCGACACCCGGGGCGCCGAACTCGGTCTTCACCAACCTCGTCCCCCCACAGGTCCGCCAGGTCGCCCACTCTCCGGATGAGCCAACCGCCGGACAGGATGTCATTGTCTCCGCGCGGATCACCGACCCCGACGGCGTCGCCTCTGCGACGCTCAGCTACCAGATTGTCAACCCGGGTAGCTTTATCCGAGAATCCGATACCGCCTACGAGAACCCGGCCAACTGGATCTCGCTGCCGATGCGCGATGACGGGCTTGGCGGAGACGCCGCCGCAGGCGATTCGACCTATTCGGCGGTGGTGCCGGCGAGCGTCCAGACCCACCGCCGCCTGATCCGCTACCGGATCACCACCGAGGACGGCGGCGCCACGGCCGTCACCCTCCCCTACCCGGACGATGAGCAGCCAAATTTCGCCTACTTCGTCTACGATGGCTTGCCATCCTGGACCGGTGCGAGCAATCCCGGCAACACGCCGACGGCCACTTTCGCCCCGGACCTGCTCGATGACTTCGCCACCTACCACCTCGTCGCCAACGGCACCGACGTCACCAACAGCCAATACAATAGTGGCTCCGACGGCGTCCACATGGCAGGCGCGCTCGTCTATGACGGCAAAGTCTACGATCACATCGAGTTCGAGAACCGCGGCGAGGCCTCGACCTACCAGAGCGGCAAGAACAAGTGGCGCTTCCACTTCAACCGGGCGCGCGACTTCGAGGCGCGCGATAACTGGGGTAAAAAATACGAGAGCCCGTGGGACGAGATGAACTTCGACGCCTGCGCCTCGCCTTGGGCGCCGGTCCACCGCGGCATGGCCGGGGTCGAAGAGGTCGTGTCCTACCGACTCTACCAGCTGGCAGGCATCCCCAGCCCGCGCACGCACTACGTCCACTTCCGCGTGGTCGACGCCGCCTCCGAGGCCGGGGGCAGCCAGTATGACAGCGACCTCTGGGGGCTCTACACGGCGATCGAGCACCCGGACGGATCCTTCCTCGACGACCGCGGCCTACCGGACGGCAACGTCTACAAGATCGAGAGTAGCAACGGCGACAAGAAACATCAGGGCAAGGAGCAGCCGACTGATTCCTCGGATTGGAACAGTTTCCGTAGCTCGTCGAACAGCACCCAGAACGAGACCTACTGGCGTTCGAACATGAACCTGTTCTCCTACTACACCTTCCGCGCCGGCAACCGCATCAATGGCAACGTCGATGTGCGAGAGGGCTTCAACCACTACTTCTACAACGACCCGATCTCTGGCTGGACGGTCATGCCGTGGGACCTGGACATGATGTTCATCGCCGAGACCCACTGGAGCGGCACGATCCAGCAGAAGGCCTGCCTAAATGTCCCGGTCCTGGGGATCGAGTATCGCAACCGGGCGCGCGAGATGCTCGACCTGCTGTGCAGCGACGATTCCCCGAACGGCGGCCAGATGGCGCAGCTGATTGATGAATACGCCCAGATGGTCAATCCCATCGGGCAGGCTCTCACCTGGGCCGATATCGATGAGTATATGTGGAACTACCACCCACGGACACGAGGCAACCCGAACAGCCACTCAGGCCAGGGCAACCACAAGGGCAACTGGTTCTACACGCCGTTCCAAGACTCGCGCATCGGTGGGAACTATACGCGCACCCTCGTTTCCTCAGACCACGAGGGCTCGATGAACTTCCTCAAGGAATACGTCACCGATACCTTCACCGGCGGCACGTGGGCACCAGGCAATGGCCAGCAGAAGGGCTACGGCTATGAATACATCAGCAGGGATGCGAACGACACCGCCATCCCCAACCGACCCACGATCAGCTACAGCGGTGGCGCAGGTTTCCCGTCGGACGATCTGCAATTCAACACCAGCAACTTCTCCGACCCTCAAGGGAACGGCAGCTTCGCGGCAATGATGTGGCGCGTCGGCGAGATCTCCAACCCGTCGACCCCGCTCTACGACCCGACAGAGACCTACAAGTACGAGATCGAGGAGAATTGGAACAGCGGCGAAATTACCACCTTCAGCTCGAGCTTCACGATCCCGGCCGTGGCGGTGCGCGTCGGCCACACCTACCGCGCGCGGGTCAAATACAAGGACACGAGCGGCCGCTGGAGCCACTGGTCCGAGCCGGTCCAGTTCGTCGCCAGCGAGCCCGACCTCACACCGTGGAAGGAGAACCTGATGATCACCGAGATCATGTACCACCCCTCCGGCGCGACGCTCGATGAGATCGACGCTGGGTTCAGCAGCTCGGACTTCGAATACATCGAGTTGCAGAACGTCGGGACCGATTCGCTCGACCTCACCGAGATTCGCTTCACCAAGGGCATCGATTTCGACTTCGCCGATTCGGCGATCACCTCCTTGGCACCGGGCGCCTATGTCATCGTCGCACGTGACCTTGCGGGTTTCGAATCGCGCCATGGTGCTGGGTTGCCGGTCGCTGGTGCCTACGAGCCGGATAGCCTCAGCAACGGCGGGGAGAACGTGAAGCTCTCGTTCGGCCAGGGTTCTGCCATCCACGAATTCCGCTATGATGACAGCCTCCCCTGGCCCGAGGCCGCCGATGGGAGTGGTCCGAGCATGGTCCTTATCCTCCCGGACACCCGCCCCGATCACGCAATCGCCACCAACTGGCGCGCCAGCAGCGACGCCGGTAATCCAGGCAGCAGCGATGCCACTAGCTTCTCGGGCGACCCCAACGCTGACGAGAACAATAATGGGCTCTCCGCGCTACTCGAATACGCATTCGGCAGCAACGATTCCGCACCGAGCAACCCGTCGCCGGTGAGCGTTAGCATTGGCACCAACGGGGCACTCGGGGTCACGTTCCCGCGCAACCTCGCGGCCGAGGATGTGATGATCAGCTTCGAGAAATCAACCAACCTCACCAGCTGGACACCAGATGCCACGCTCATCAAGCAGGACGCGATCTACCAGGGCGACGGCACCGAGCTCCAGACCTGGCGTCTCGTGACTCCAGCCGCCGGCGACGAGCGCTGCTTCCTGCGCCTGCGCGTGGAACTCTTCGCCCCGTAGCCGGGCTGGGGCTGGGATCGTGTGAACAAAGGCTTGCACGCCGCGCAGTTCACCTCCAAGTCCCCAGATGGCACTCACAGAATCCGATCTCCCCTACACCACCACCGACAGCGGCCTCCAATACCGCGCCCTGACCGAAGGCGAAGGCGATAAGCCCCAGGCTAGCAACGTGGTCACGGTCCACTACACCGGCTGTTTCGAAGACGGCGAGGTATTCGACAGCTCCGTCCAGCGCGGAGAGCCGGCCTCGTTCCCACTCAACGGCGTCATCGCCGGCTGGACTGAAGGGGTGCAACTCATGTCGCCCGGCGCACGCTACCAGTTCATCATCCCCCACCAGCTCGCCTACGGCGAACGCGGTGCCGGCGGCGTCATCCCACCGATGGCGACGCTCCATTTCGAGATCGAGCTGCTCGAGTTCGCCTAGGGTTGCTCCTCGGCAACCAGCCACCCCATGCGCACCCTACTCCCAGTCATCACATTCGTTTTCAGCCTGTTCATCGTCCAGGCAACCACCTCGTCGGCCGCCACCAGCTGGCACACCTTCACCAATCGGGCGGGCAAGTCCTTTGAGGGCAACGTCATCGAGGTTGATCAGGTGCTCGAGCAGGCGACCGTGGTCGTGAAGTCGACCGGGCGCAATGCGGTCATCGATTTCAAGATTTTGTCCGATGACGACATCGACTACTTGCTCAGCTGGACGCCCGGCTCCAGCGGCGGCGCCGGTGGAGGATCCGCGGATGCGGAGGGCGTAGAGGAGGCCGATCTCGGGATCGCGAGCACCCGGCTCTACCCACGCACGAAAGCCGAGATCCGTGCGAATCTCTCAGAGATCCTCAAGCGCGAGGCGCCAGAAGGGATCGAGCGCAAGCAACAGGAGACGGTCAATCTCCTCAACGCCTACCGCTATCTCTGCGGTGTCGAGCCCAACGCCGTGGCAGACAAGAAAAAGGTCGGAGAGGCCCACCAGGCCGCCGCCGCCTGCAAGAATCACGGCGGGCTATCGCACGATATCGGCAGCTACACGAACAAGTGCAACCTGCACAGTGGCGGGAACATGACCTCATCGGTGCGCGGCTACATCAGTGACGGCGGCGCCAACAACCGCGCGAAGCGTGGCCACCGCCGCTGGTGCCTCAACCCCAAGATGGTCAGGACCGGGTTCGGTGACTCGGGCAAATATTCTGCAATGTGGGCACTCGACTCGTCGGGTTCACCGAGTAAGAAAAACTACGCCTACCCCGGGGCTGGCTACTTCCCCAAAGATTACCTCCACGGCAACGGCTGGTCCTTCTACTCGACCGGGGGGGTGCCGGCTGCGGGCAAACTCGAGGTCGAAGTCTTCAAGCTCAGCCGGCGCCCAGAGAAAAAGTTTGGCATCACGGCAGACATCCCAGGAAGAAAAGTCGCGGTCGGTTACGTCCACGCCTACGCCAACGTGGTCAACTTCGAACCAGATAGGGAGATGGTCTCCAAAGGGGGCATCTTCTGGGTGAAGATCCGCGGGGGAGGGCTGCGCGAGTCCTACCTGGTCGAACTCTACTGAATCTCGCGGGACAGCTCGATCACCGCCTCTGCAAGCCGACGGTTCGAGGCGAATAGCATCCCGTCCTCGTTCATAAAAGTATGCCCAGCGCGGTTCAGTGCGAGGCGTCCACCGCGGATATTCGAGACCTCGGCTCCTTCGACCTCACCAAAAATGCAGGCGCTGGCAGCATAGTCCCACAGGGAACCGCCCCCCAGCTTAGTCCTTGGAAATTTGAAATACACCGCGGGCGCGTTCTCGAGCACCCAGCAGGCGTTCATCGCAGCCCCGCCCTGGTTGATGATCTTGATGCCATCCAAGCCGGCGCGCACGGCAATCCCACGCACCCGCTCTAGCACGAGTTCGTAGTTCTCCTGCTGCGCGAAACTCCGATCCATCACCAAAGTTAGCGGCGCACCGCTCTCCGGGGCCAACGAGATTGGTGTGTCGTCGCGGAACGCGCCACCACCGCGGATCGCGTGAACCAGCGAGTCCTCCACCGGATCGAGAATCACCCCGATCTGTGGAACCCCGGTGCGGCTAACCAGGGCGATCGACACCGAATATCCCGAGACCCCTTCGATAAACGGCAGTGTACCGTCCAGCGGATCGATGCACCAGAAGTAGTCGCTCGCATGGCGGCTCGAATCATCCGCACTCTCCTCCGTCAACAGACCGAGATCGAACTCGGCGATCGATGCCCCTAAGGTGTCGAGGATCAGCCGCTGGCTCTCGAAGTCGACCTCGGTCACGACCTGGGACGCATGGCTGCTCCCACCCTCCTTGCTCAGCACGCGGCGCGGCCGCCCCGACTCTGCACGGATGTGCGCCGCCGCCCGCCGCGCGGCAGTGGTCGCGAGCTCTAGGAGGTGCTCGGTCTGGCGATCGTCTAGTTTCATAGGACTGGCTTGAGTGATGCGATGACCTCCCGCGACAGGCGCTCGCTATAACCGTTGATCTTCCAATGCCCCGGGCTCCAGCCTTTCAGAAAGCGGTGAAAGTCGGTCCACGCCAGCGGGTAGAGCTCCCGCCACTCGGTGCACAAGGCCGCGGAATCGATCGCCTTGCCCGAGCGCTGGAGCGCCCGACGCAGCTCGGCAAAATAGAAATCGAGCAGCTCCGTCTCCCGGCTCTCGCAAGCTGCCTCGTCCATGCAGCTACCGACGAAGTAGGCGACATCCTTCATGCCGCAGCCGCCGCCGACATATTGGAAGTCGACCGCCGCCACCTGGTGCCCGTCTTCCGAGAAGCAGAAGTTCGCGAGCTTCGCATCGCCGTGGATTAGCGTCTGGTAGCTGGCGGAACTCAGGCATCGGTCGATCGTCCCGGCGGCCAGTTTCAGCTCCGTGTCATCGAGCACCTCCAACTCATCTGAACGCGTCTCGAGGTGCCAGTAGCTCCCGACCTCCCACAGCCCGTCCGGCTTCACGCCCATGAACGCCGCGTGGAACCCGGCCAGCCAGCGCAGGCAGGCCTGCACCTGGGACCACCCGATCGACCGCTGGCGCATCGGGAACCCAGCCGCGTCGAGATCCTCGAGCACGATCAAGATCTCGTCCCCATCCCGCTCGAATGCGAGCAACTCCGGGAC
>Ga0316197_10000936_pt1 | contig 20762 bp, 17 predicted proteins | sample OudBiesiAoxic_MG_FD_204939 | JGI IMG/M metagenome (GOLD analysis project Ga0316197, IMG submission 204939) | Coastal sediment microbial communities from Oude Bieten Haven, Netherlands - site A oxic | ecosystem: Environmental > Aquatic > Marine > Coastal > Sediment | place: Netherlands... | reverse complement strand
GGCATCGGTCCTTGCAAGCACAGCAGGGCAACACCCCAGCGTACGAGCCATCCTCGCCCGAACCAGCGCGCGAGGTGGGCTCGAATCATAGCTAAACCCTGGACAAAATACAAGATGAGCACCGCCACCAGAAGGTTGATCGCCACCCATCTCAAAGTGCCGCCAAAGAGCAACGTACCGCCCCCAGCAAGCACGAAAAGAGCAGCCAGCCATTCATCGTTACGGTACTCCTCGAACGGCGCGACCGAAACCGGCAGGCCGAGCAATGGAAGCCGGGGGCGCATCCAGAAGAGGACAAGCACCAGATAGGCCACCGGAACGCTCGGCAACACCCACGCTGCCGCGCGTTCGGCCGCATCGAGAGCCAGCTCCACGCTTCCCTGTGCCAACCCCCACGCGGCGTAGAGCTCGGCAGCATCCTCCGACGCTGCACGCATCCACCCTGCGACCGCTTCCATTGGGGTCTGGGGTGAGGCGATCGCAACAACTGCTGCGAGACACCCGAAGAGGCCGCTGATGGTTGTGATTGCCACCCACCGGCCCTCGCTCAGTTGCCACCAGATCCAGATATCAACGGTTACCGACGGCAGAATAACGAGCAGAGAATAGGCCGAGAGGAGCGGAAGGGCGAAGCCTGCAAAGCCTCCGAGAGCGGCCACGACGAGGAGCGCCGCCACTGGCCCCCACGCCCGGTATCCAGGCGAGCCGCCAGATTGGAAGTGGAGCACCGGAAGCGATCCGAGTGGGGCAATCAGCAGTCCCAGCAGCGGAATGACAAACAATCCACCCACCAACAACAGGGCCACGAAGCCTGATGCTGCCGCACCCATACGCGGTATCGGCGGCCGTGCGGCCTGTACCTCCGGCGTGTCAGGTTGCTCGATCGTCATCTCACTTCCCATCTTTTTATACTCAGTTTTGAGCGAGTGAGGGGATGCAGTGGATTTTGGCCGCGCCGACCTCCGTCAATGTAAAGACCCATCCGAACGACGTTGGGACCGCAAAGGCGCGAAGAACGCGAGATCCCACGCGAAGAAAAACCAAAATATCCTCTCGGCGCCTTCTTTGCGTCTTTGCGTCTTTGCGTTTTCAAAGCACCCTCAAGCCGGATCGGACTCTCACTCAACGGAAGTGCAGTTGACCACCGGTCGCCGCGGACCGGCGTGATCTGGAATCAGGAGCCGGTATACGGCAGTAGCGCCATGAACCGAGCCCGCTTGATTGCCCGGGTCAGCTTGTGCTGGAAAGCGGGACGGGTACCGGTCACCCGGCGCGGAAGGATCTTTCCGTTGGTCGGCGTGTACTCTCGGAGAAGGTCGACATCTTTGTAGTCAATGTAGTTGATCTTCTCGACCGTGAATCGGCAAACCTTGACGCGACGACGAAAACGTTTCCTATTTGGTCTCATTGCAGTTTCCTCAGCCCTCGTCCGCCGCGATCTCGGTTTTGGCCGCGGCCTTCGCCGCTTTCTTCGCAGCGCGCGCCTCGTACTTGGCGTCCATTTTGCGTTTGCGGCGCAGCTCGCGGTCCATGTTGAGAATCAATGACCGCATGACCGCATCGTTGGTCCGCATTTCGAAGTTGAGTTTCTCGAGTACCTCGCCGCCGACGTTCACCTTCCAGAAGTGATAGACACCGTAGTTCTTTTTGTCGATCGGGTAGGCAAGCTGACGCCGTCCCCAGGTGTCCTTTTCAGCGACCTCGCCGCCGCCGTCGGTGATGATGCCCTCGAGACGCTCCAGAGTCGCGGTCTCGTCCTCGGGCGGGATCTCGGGGTCCATGATGACCCCAAAGTCATAAAGAGGCATGCCGTTCTCCTCGTGGCCTTTGGCTCCGAATCGCTGTCCGGAGCAAGGAGTTGTATTTCCCAGTCAGACCGGGAGTCGGTATTGTACGGGTTTTTCAGTGTAAATCAAGGGTTTTCACCCACTCACCCGATACTGGATGCTCGATGCTGGATGCTCGATAGTCGATTCACCCACCCATACTCTGGATTGGGAATTGAGACGGATTTTTTCGGAACTGCAAATCGTGAGTGCAAAAACCAACCCGAACGACTTTGGAACCGCAAAGACGCGAAGGGCGCAAAGGCCAACACCAAGAAAAACTCAAAATGGTCTCTTTGCGTCTTCTTGGCGGTCTTGGCGTCTTCGCGTTTTCAGATCACGGTGACGCCGGCTGTGACTTCCAAGAAGTGGCGAAACGTCCCGGGCAGGTGGGCGGGAACTCAAAACTCATAACTCTCAACTCAAGACTTTGCGATGGTCAGTAATCATGCGTCCCCATGTGAACCGGCACACCGAAGTTCTCCTCGAGCACGCGCGTTACGCCCTCGACATTCATCGGGCAGTTCATGAACCCGGTTGCCTTTTTGACGCACGTGCCGAAGAAGATTTCGTCGACTCCAACGCCGAGGCTTTCGAGGACCGTCATCTGGAGATCGAGCCTCGGCACCACCAGACCCGGGCAGTCGCCGCAGCCGGTTTTGAAAACCACCCGGACGTCGCCCTGATCCTCAAACGCAAAAGTGTTCTCGTTGACCGACTTGTAACACTTGGCGCAGCCGATACAGCTCGCGTCCTGGATTCGCTCGCAGTAGATCATGCCGATGCGTTTAGCCATTGAAACCTCCTCTCGACCATTGACTGAAAGCATCGTAAATCATTGGTTTTGAGATAGAAAAGTGCTCAATTGAGCAGATGGACTTGAGGCTCGGGGCTTGGGGCCTGGTCAACGCGTTGATCAAGCCTCAAGCCTCAGGTCTCAAGCCCCGTCGGGAACGAGTACGGGGACAGGCATGGGAACGTTTTGTTCAGCGCAGGCCCGACGGAAAGCCCTCCGGGGGATGGTCGTACTCGACGCCCGACTCGCCTTTCACAACGTTCCCCATCGGAAAGCCCGGGCAGCCCGAATCGCGAAGGTTGCGCAAAACCTTATCGAGCTGTTTCGGCGCTACGACCAGCACCATTCCGACCCCAAGATTGAAGGTCCGCCACATATCGTCCTCCGGAACCTGCCCCTTTTCCGCCAACAGGCGGAAGACGGGTGGGATCTCCCACGCACCCACCTTGATCACAGCTCGCACCTCATTGGGCAACACCCGCGGCAGATTATCGGTCAGGCCGCCGCCAGTGATGTGTGCCATGGCGTGAACCCAACCTTGCTCAACCAACGGCCACACGGGCTCGAGATAACAGCGGTGAATCGCCAACAGCTCATCGGCAACCGTACGTCCGAGCTCTTCGACCGTATCGCACGGTCCGAGCTCCAACTGCTCGAAAAAGACCTTCCGGGCGAGCGAGTAGCCATTTGTGTGGAGACCAGTCGCCGGCAAACCAACCAGGACATCACCCGCCTTCGCCGCAGTTCCGTCGATGATTCGACGACGGTCGACAAGCCCTACGATGAAACCGGCGAGATCGTACTCGCCATCACCGTAGAAACCCGGCATCTCCGCGGTTTCGCCGCCGAGGAGGGCGATACCGTGCTCACCACAGGCGACCGCGACTCCCCCGATCACATCTGCAACCACGTCGGGCTCGAGGCGGCCTGTGGCCAGGTAATCGAGAAAGAACAGCGGTCTCGCCCCCTGGACCAGAATGTCGTTGATGCAGTGGTGGACAAGATCGCGCCCCACAGTTGAGTGCCGGTCGGCGGCAAACGCGACCTTGAGCTTGGTGCCGACGCCGTCCGCTGATGCCACCAAAACCGGTTCCTTGAGTCCTTTGATGGGCGGTCGGAAAAGACCCCCGAATGCTCCCTGGTCGGAGAGCACGTCCGAAGTGTAGGTGTTGCGGACCATCTTTTTGACCTGGGCCAGCGCCCGGTCCTGGGCGTCGATATCGACTCCGGCTTCTCGGTAGGTGGTCATCTTCCCGTCTCCGTGCCCGTCTCCGTCTCCGTGCCCACCGGCTTCCGGAGACAATTGTGTCTTGTCGTGAGACCTTACCCGGCTGCGATGGAGGTGGCAAGGGTCACGGAGGCTTCTTCGGACGCGGACGCGGGCGCGGACGCGGACTCGGGCTGAAACTGGCGCAACCTGCCCATACCTGCTAAAACCTCTCCATGACGCTGCTGCGACGATATCGAGGCTACGACTTCTCAACCGCAACCCATAACAGCCTGCTCGACGCCGCTCGTCGAACCCTCGGTTCCGAGATCGCCGGGATCGAGGCTGAGTATTGCTTCTACATCGAAACATCCCGTGACCTTCGGAACGAGGAGTTGCGGGTCCTCGACTGGTTGCTCACCGAGACTTTCGAGCCCCACCGTTACGGCCTCGCCAGCTTCCTCGACGACCGACTCGGCGAGATTCTCGAGGTCGGTCCGCGCATGACGTTCACCACTGCCTGGTCGACCAACGCGGTCTCGATCTGTCACGCTTGCGGCCTCGGTGACGCTCTCCGCATCGAACGCTCACGCCGGTACCTGGTGAGAACGCAGGGGACCATCTCCGCCGAGGCAAGGACTGCCTTCTTCGCCTCCATCCACGACCGCATGACCGAGTGCGCCTACCCGGAGCCACTGACCAGTTTTGACTCCGGCGTCACCCCTTCGCCGGTCGGAACAGTGCCCGTCATGGCCGAGGGTCGCGCGGCCCTCGAGCACATCAACGACGAACTCGGCCTGGCCTTTGACGACTGGGACCTCGATTTCTACACTGCCCTCTTCCGCGACCGCATCGGTCGCGACCCGACGGACGTGGAGTGCTTCGACATCGCCCAGTCCAACAGCGAACACTCGAGACATTGGTTCTTCAAGGGCCGACTCGTAATCGACGGCGAGGAGATGCCGAATCACCTCTTCGATGTGGTTCGTCGGCCCTACGAGGCGAACCCCAACAACAGCGTCATCGCCTTCCACGACAACTCGAGCGCGATCCGCGGGTTTCCTGCCACGACCCTGCTCAGCGCCGACCCACACGGTCCGTCGCCACTGGTTGAGCGCCACCTCGATCTCGACATTATCTTTACCGCGGAAACCCACAACTTCCCGTCCGGAGTCGCGCCCTTCCCGGGCGCCGAGACCGGTACCGGTGGCCGCATTCGGGACGTCCAGGCCACTGGCCGCGGAGCGCTGGTTGTAGCGGGTACGGCCGCCTACTGCGTTGGCAACCTCCGGCTGCCCGGATACGAGCTCCCCTGGGAAGACCCCCGGTTTCACTACCCTTTAAATCTCGCGTCGCCTCAGGCGATCGAGATTGAGGCCTCGAACGGGGCCTCCGACTACGGCAACAAGTTCGGCGAGCCGGTGATCGCCGGCTTCACCCGATCGGCGGGCCTGCGCCTTCCTGACGGCGAGCGTCGCGAGTGGATCAAACCGATCATGTTTTCGGGTGGGATCGGTCAGATCGATGCTCGGCATACTGACAAGGATGAGCCCGAGCCCGAGATGTGGGTGGTGAAAATCGGCGGGCCCGCCTACCGCATCGGAATGGGCGGCGGCGCCGCCTCGAGCATGGTCCAGGGCGAGAATCCCGAACACCTCGATTTCAATGCCGTGCAGCGCGGCGACGCGGAGATGGAACAGAAGGTCAACCGTGTCATTCGTGCCTGCTCCGAGCTCGGTCCAGACAATCCCATCGTCAGCATCCACGACCAGGGCGCCGGCGGGAACTGCAACGTGCTCAAGGAGATCGTCGAACCGGCCGGCGCCCGACTCGAGATCCGCGAGATCCCGGTCGGAGACGACAGCCTCTCGGTGCTGGAAATCTGGGGCGCAGAATATCAGGAGAACAACGCCTTGCTCCTACGGCCCCGTGACGAGGTCGCGTTTCGCGCCCTGTGCGAGCGAGAGAGAGTTCCCGTGTCCTTCGTCGGCAAGGTCACCGGCGACGGACGGGTCATCCTCCACGACGAGCAAGACGACTCGGCCCCGGTCGACCTCGTTCTCGATCACATACTCGGCGCAGTTCCGCAGAAGACCTTCAATATGGAGAGGCGACGTTTGAACCTCGAACCGCTGGAGCTCCCTTCGGGGATTGATGTCCAGATGGCGCTCGACCGAGTGCTCCGGCTGCTCTCGGTGGGCTCGAAGAGATTCCTCACCACCAAGGTCGACCGCAGCGTCAGCGGATTGGTCGCCCAGCAACAATGTGCCGGCCCACTTCAGCTCACCGTCGCTGACGTTGGGGTGATCGCGCAGAGTCACTTCGGCACCACCGGCGCCGCAACCGCGATTGGTGAACAGCCGCTCAAGGGGCTCCTGGACCCGGCCGCGATGGCACGAATGGCGGTCGGCGAAGCCCTTACGAATCTGGTATGGGCGAGGGTGACGGCTCTCGAGGATGTGCGTTGCTCGGCGAATTGGATGTGGGCTGCCAAACTGCCTGGAGAGGGGGCCGATCTGCACGACGCTGCCGTCGCCATGCGTGATTGCATGCTCGAGCTCGGGATCGCAGTTGATGGCGGCAAGGACAGTCTTTCGATGGCGGCGAGAGCACCCATCGACAACGGTGGCGAGGAAATCGTGAAGGCGCCAGGTTCGCTCGTGATCTCCGCCTATGTGAGCTGTTCTGACATCACGCAGACCGTCACCCCGAGCCTCGAGCTCCCGGACCGCGGACGGCTGCTGCTGATCGACCTCGGTGGCGGCCGCCATAGGCTCGGAGGATCGGCTCTCGCTCAAGTCTGGTCGCAGATCGGTGATACACCACCAGATCTCGAAGACACGGCGCAATTTGCACGGGCTTTTAAGGCCGCCCAGGAGCTCATAGCGGTGCGTCTCGTGACGGCCGGTCACGATCGTTCCGACGGTGGACTCATTACGACCCTGCTCGAGATGGCATTTGCCGGTAACTGCGGCATTGATGTGGCACTTGGCAACGAACCCGGCACCGACGCCATCTCCCGTCTTTTCTCCGAGGAGCTTGGGCTGGTGCTCGAGGTCGAAGAAGCCGACGTAGAAACCGTGGTCGAAGTCTTTCGAACAGCCGATGTTCCGTGTCAGGTCATCGGACGGACGGTCATCGAGCCCGAGGTCCGCATCGTCGTCAACGGTAGCGAGGTTCTTTCCACCGACATGCGAGATCTTCGCGACCTGTGGGAGGCGACCTCTTTTCGACTCGAGCTCGAACAGGCAAATCCCGACTGTGTCGCCGCGGAGCGAGAAGGTCTTCGCGACCGCACCGCGCCGCCCTACGCTCTATCCTTCATCCCACAGCCGACACCGCCGGCGATCATGGACCGTGATTCCAAGGTCCCAATCGCAATCCTGCGTGAGGAAGGCTCGAACGGAGATCGTGAGATGGCGGCGACATTTCTCGCGGCAGGCTTTGAGCCGTGGGATGTGGCGATGTCCGATTTGCTGGCGGGAACGGTCTCCCTTGACCGCTTCCGTGGTCTGGTAGCGGTCGGCGGCTTCGCTCACGCGGATGTTCTCGACGCCGCCAAAGGCTGGGCGGCATCGATCAGGTTCAACAGCGCTCTGTGGTCACAGTTCCAGACCTTTCTTGACCGCCCAGACACTTTCAGTCTTGGAGTCTGCAACGGCTGCCAGCTCCTTGCTCTCCTCGGTCTGGTGCCGTGGCTCGGTATCGAAGACACCGCCCAACCACGTTTTGTGCGGAACGTTTCGGGTAGATTCGAATCGCGCTTCGCCACCGTGACCGTTCGCCCGAGCCCGGCCATCATGCTTCGCGGCATGCAGGGCTCGACACTCGGCATCTGGTCGGCCCACGGAGAAGGTCGCGCGCTATTCCCGGACCAGACGATCATGCAGCGCATCATCGCAGAGGGCCTCGCGCCGATCCGCTTCACCGACGACAGCGGCGAGATCACCGAGGTCTACCCCCACAATCCCAACGGCTCCCCACACGGCATTGCCGGGCTCTGCTCGTCGGACGGCCGCCACCTGGCGATGATGCCGCACCCCGAGCGGACCGCGACCCTCTGGCAATGGGGATGGATGCCGACCGACTGGCGCCAGGATCTCAAGGTCTCACCCTGGCTGCAGATGTTCCAGAACGCCCGGGAGTGGTGCGAGACGGCCAAGAGGGTGCCAGGTCCGTAGTTCCGCAGCGTACCGGCTGCAGCTGCACGGGTCCTGGGCTCGCCACATCGAAGACCTTAACGACGGAACTACGGACCTGGCACCCTAGCGCTAGCGAGGCAGATCGCGACTCTCGAAATCAACGCCCTTCCCGTCAAGGATGATCCGGAGCATCTCGTTGCGCGTGACAGCGTCGACCTGGGTGCCGTTGCTGACGGTCTGCCGCAGGTTCTCGCACACCAGATTCGGGCAATTGTTCTCGGCCGAGAGGTGCATCCCGACGACCGCCTTCAGGACCTTTGACCCGACCCGATCAATAGCCTCGCAGCTCTGATGATTCGAGAGGTGGCCGGTGCGGGAGTCGATCCGCTGTTTGAGCGACCAGGGATAGGGACCGTGGCGCAGCATGTCCTTGTCGTGGTTGGTTTCGAGCAGGAGCAGCTCGCAGCCCTGGAGGCGCTGCTCGAGAAGCGGCGTGACGATCCCGGTATCGGTGCATACGGCGGCGCTGTTTCCACCGTCATCGAAAACGTAGGCCAACGGTTCGGCAGCATCGTGAGAGGTGGCGACAGGAGTAACACTGAGTATTCCGAAGCGAACTGTGGTGCCCGATCTGAGCTCGCCTCCCCCGTCACTTCGAACATCGATCCTCGACCATGTGCCGTGGGTCGTCCACACCGGCGCCCCCCGGTGCCGGCGCAGAAAGACGTCGAGGCCCCGCACGTGGTCGGAGTGCTCGTGGGTCAGAAGAACCGCGTCGATATCGTCCGGGGATCTTTCGAAAGCCTCGAGGCGCTTCCGGATCTGAAGTGCGGAGACGCCCGCGTCCACCAGCAAAGAGGTCTCACCCGACGTCACCAGCACAGCATTACCGGACGAACCCGAGGCGAGAACAAAGACCTCCACAGTCACACGCCCGTCGAGCCGAAGCCGCCCTCGCCGCGTTCGGATGGGCTCAGGTCTTCGATTTCGATGAATGACGCGCGGGTGACAGGCGCGATAAGAAGTTGCGCGATCCGGTCGCCCCGGTTGACGGAAACGGAATCTGAACCCAGATTGACCAGTAGGACCTTGAGCTCGCCACGATAGTCGCTGTCGATGGTGCCCGGTGCGTTGACGATCGCAAGGCCGGCCTTGATCGCAAGGCCCGACCTGGGCCGCACCTGCCCCTCGAAGCCATTCGGAATCTCCAAAACGAGGCCTGTTGGCACGGCCATGCGCTCTCCCGGACATAGGATCAACTCCGACTCGACCGCTGCACAGATATCCGCCCCAGCGGCGCCGCCGGTGGCATAGACCGGAAGCGGTAAACCCTCGGCATGAGGGAGACGGCGGATGAAGACTTCGATCGCCACGGAGGGATGATACGACATCACGAATTCGGAATGAGGAATTCCCGTCTGGCCACGCAGATCCTTCGGCTCGCTCGCTCTACTCGCTCGCTCAGGATGACATTCTGACTGGGCTCGTAGGACGAGCCCGTCATCATGTCATTTCGGATTTCGGATTTCGGATTTCGGATTTTCCGCCCAACTCACCAGAAAGCCCACAGATCACACAGATAACCCCTGAAAGAAAATTCTGTTTTGATCTGGGTCAATCTGGGTCATCTGTGGGCAAACACGATCGGGTGGGTGCAGAGCCAACCGGGTGGCGGCGTGGCACTCTCTGGAACCGCGATTGGAGAAAAGCGCTTCGAAATCGCAAACCGCCGCCCCTGAGCACGGGCACGTGCAGCGGCCGAACGCCCGCGGCTGCAGAAGTGGGCGCTACGCGACTCTGGTGGCGGCGCCTTCGGGACCACAGACGGCGGAGGCACAGCCGTCGGGCTGCAGGATCTCGGCCGCCAGACGCAGGACGTCCTCACGGGTGACGGCTTCGAGTTCGCGGCAAACGACCGCCGGATCGAATCTCCGGTTGTGTTCAAGCATCTCGCCGACGTCGAGCGAGCATCTCGCCGACGGAGACTCCATGTCCATGCGCAGCCCCCGCAGAATGCCCTCCTTTGCCACCTCGACCTCTTCTTCTGCGAGATCGCGAGAGATTCGGACGAGCTCGTCGAGGACCAGCCGCCAGGAGTCAGAGAAAGCCTGCGGAGCGCAGGCCCATCCAACTTCAAGAAATCCACCGAGTCTCCACATCACGGGACCGGACCAGATGTCGTAAGTCAGCCCCTCTTCCTCGCGAAGGCGTTGGAAGAGCCGGCTCGAAGCACCGTCGCCCAGGGTTCGATTGAGAATTATGAGTGCAGGGATTCTTTGGTCGGAAACCGCGAGGGCTTCGAAGGCTAGTCGTGCATGGACTTGATCGGTGCCTTCTCGATTGAGATCGAGATGGGCGCCGCGCCAGTTCAGTGGTGGTAGCTCAGGAACGGTCGGGATCTGGTGGAGCGGCAGGCGAGAAAGTCTGTTCGCGACCTCATCAGGTGCAACATCCCCAACCACCGCCGCCACCATCCCTCCCGCCCGAAGGAGCTCCGCGTGGTGGTTCCTGAGAACGTCGGATGTCAGTGCGTCGAGAGTTTCCACGGTCCCAATAACCGGTCGTGCCAAAGGGTGTTCGCCCCACGCGGCTTGCAACAGGGCCTCGCCAACTCGTTCAGCCGGGTCGTCGGCAACCAGCTCAAGCTCAGCCCGAGTCACCCGCCGTTCGAGCTCCACATCGTTGGGTTCAAAGGTCGGACTGAGGACGGCATCGACCAGCAGATCGAGAGCGTCGTGGGTTGCGTCGGTCGTCGTATTGACGCTGATTCCCATCAGCTCTGAGCTGGTCCACGCATCCACTTCGCCGCCGAGTCTGTCGACGAGGCGAGCCAGCGTCCGCCGATCGTGCGCGCCGCATGCGCGCAGCGTCAGGTGCTCGACGAGATGGGTGGCGCCAGCGATCATCTGCGGATCGTGGGCCGCACCGCGGGTGATCCACACTCCGGCCGCGACCGTCTCACGATCCGGGGTGGTTTGAATCAGCAACGCGGGAGGGATTCGATCCGACACGGCGCGGAAGTCTACTACATCGGCATGCAAACGGACACTCGATCCTCGATGTTCGATGTTCGATGTTCGATGCAGGGCGCAGGATGCAGGATGCAGGATGCAGCTTGAACCAAAACAGCCGCGGCCCTGAACCCTGGATCCTGTATCGGGATGGACGGTGGGAATCAGTAGTTCGGCGTGCCGGTGCGCTCGGGTCCGGGCGTTTTGCGGCCCGGAGTCCTCTCCGGATCGACGTCGCCTCGGGTTCTCCCAGCCGGCCCCTCCTCCTGCAACACGAATTTCCACATATCGTATTGGGTCCTGCCCTCGTAGACCTTGATGCTGGTGTCAGTCGACAACGAGTGAACGCCGATGATCGGCCCGACCTTCTCACCCTCACGTTCTCGTTGCCGCTCAAAAACGGGGGTCCGGGTTGGAGTCGGTCGAGGGCCAGTTCCGGGTGGACGGATTCTCCTGCCCTCCTGTCCCTGGAAAACTATGCCCCATCTGTCGGACCCGGTGATGGGATCGGTCCACTTCTGGCGGAGCACCTTCGGATCCGCTTCCCACAGCTCCTTCATCCGCATCGGGTATCGACCGTACTTCATTCGGTAGAGTCGAATCCCCTCCACGTACTGTTTACCGCGGAAGATGAGTTCGGCTTCCTTTTCGCGCTGAGCCTGAAAGCTGACGATTTGCACCGCCGCCGCCATCATGATCGCCATGATGGCGATGACCATGACCAACATAGCCAACGTGTATCCCGCCTCTTTCGATTTCGGATTTCGGATTTCGAATTTCGAATTTTCGGACGGGCGGCGCAATCCACCGGAGGGCGGATGGCAAATCCGAAATCCGAAATCCGAAATCCGAAATTGCATCACCACTCGTAGATCATCGTCCCATCAAGCGCGACCCGGGTATCGTCGGCATAGCGAACATCGATTACCTGGTAGCCGGTAGAGTACTCATCCTCGATTATTGCGAGCTCCTCGAGTTCATCCGGGTTGGCATAGAGTTCCTCCCACGCGCCCTCCGCTGTGCCCGAAAAGGGATCGATCGGCAGGTACCTCAGATACCCACTATCGACCAGGGCCTGGAGGCTTTCGGGGTACATCCCCTTATCCGCCAGGTGCTGGTCGATGCACGAACGCAGTTCATAGAGATCGGCCCGGATAACGGCCTCGCGCGCCCGGATCGGCGCAGTCTGCATCGCGGGCATGGCGATGGTGGCGAGAATGCCGATAATCGCCACCACGACAATCAGCTCGATCAGCGTGAAACCCCTCGCAGAGTTTTGAGTTTTGAGTTTTGAGTTATGAGTTCGGTCGGCGTTTACAGGCCGACCCATACCACCTGGGAGGGTGGGCGGAAATCCGAAATCCGAAATCCGAAATCCGAAATTCATACTTTTACCAATCCGCATATTTCGTCCCGTCGAGGGCCGTGCCCTCAGAGCTCGTGCGAACGTCGTAGACATTCTCGCCCCCCCAGCTGGTCTCATCGACGTCGTCTTGATAGGAACGCAGCTGCCAGTCATCGTGGGTCATCGGATCGATAGGTATGCGACGCAGAAACCTCATCTTGGTTTCCTGACCCACGACTTCGATGCCTTCCACGAGATCTTCCAATTCTTCGGGGTAGCCCTCCCCACCAAGGGTTAACGGAATGAGGCCCTGGTCCGACATTCGCTTGTACTCGTCAATGGCCGTCCGTATCTGGCGCAGCGCGAGCCGGAGTTCAGCCTCCTTCTGTCGCTTAACCGTGAATTTGGCCACAGGCAAGGCCATCGCCGAGAGGACGGCGATCAGGGCTACTACCATCACCAACTCGGCGAGGGTGAACCCCCGGTGACTTTTCGCCGCTATCTTCACGGTTCCTCTAAAACCTTCCCGTTGCCATTCACGAAGAGGGCGCCGTCCGATGCCGCCACCGGCACCAGCGCGCCTTCCGAAGTCACCGCTTCGGTAGCGGCTAAGATCAGTGGCACCGGCCCTGCATCGAGGGCCTGTACGTGCAGCGCCACCACCGCTTGGCCGCTCTCCATGGCATTCGCAACCACGAACTCGAGATCCACCCAACCCTGCGTCGGATCCACAGCGTCGCGCAGGATATCCACTCCGGGAGCGGGCACGATGTCGTGGATCCAAACTCGCGTCGGATCGTAGGAGAGACCGACCGGCATTCGGAAGGACCCCGAACCGCCTCGGACGACAATCTGCAGCACCGTCTCCTGGCCGGGTCGAAGCGAAATCACCGACGGCTCGAGACCAACCAGCATCGGCGGGACCGAAAGATCAATCGCATCGGTCGGCACAAACTCGGGCACGTCTTCCCAGCCGACATCTTGCGAAGAGGCATCGCCGTCTGACAGGCTCTTGTTTTCAGGCGGAGGTACGAGCTCTATCCCGGTGTTCGGCGTCTGCTGCTCGGGGCTGGCCCTGCGCGGAGCGGTCGGCCGTCTCGGAGTCGGCCTTTGCTGGCCCTGGCTGGAACCTGTGCTCTCTCTGCTGCGAGATCGCTCATCAAACGGACCCGTCGGTGCGCGACCTGATTCCACCCGCGGCCGGGATCCGGTGAACGAGATTCGGCTCTCGGTCCCAACCCAGACTGGCGCCAGGTCCTCGGCGTCGATATCGGGGAAGCGGATGATCTGCGGGGTGAGCGTGAGCACGAGATCGGTGTTCTTGTCGGAGGTGGTTTCATTTCTGAACAGGCGGCCGAGGATCGGGATGTCGCCCAGCAAAGGCGTCTTGGTCACACCTTTGGTCTTGTCGCGGCGGATGAGGCCGGCGAGCAGGCTCGATTCACCGCTCTTCAGCCGAATCACCGACGTGATGGTGCGGGTGCCGATGGTGATGGCATCGGTCTCACCTACCCTGACAGTTTCTCCAACGTTGGAGATCTCGACCTTGAGTTCGAGGGTGATCTCGCGGTTGTGGTGGACACGGGGCTCGACCTCGATCTGGATGCCGACGTCGCGGTACTGGAAGGAGGTGATGGGAACCACGTTACTGCCGATGGTGCCAGAGGTGTTGAAGCTGGTGACGGGAATCGGCACCTGGTCACCGATCAACAAGCTCGCTTTCTCACCCTCGCTGATACGGAGCTGCGGCTGCGCCAACACTGTAGCCTCGCCCGATGATTTTGCGAGGTTGATGAGGACCGAGGGCACATTGATGAACCAGTCGCTCCTGGTGATATTCGCGAAATCACCGAGCCCTATGGAGCCCTCGGGCGCATCGGGGTTGGTGTTGACGGAACTGGGATCGAACCCCAGGGTGAAACTGTAGTTCGAGAGCGCGGTTCCGATATTGGTATTTTTGGACGTGGCCAAAATCAGGATCTCGACATCTATAAGTACTTCGGCCTTGGCCTTGTCGTTGATGCGGATGAGCTTCTCGGCGATCGCCACCTTGTCCGCGGTGTCGCGAAGAGTGATCGCGTTGAGCTGCTCGTTGGTGGAGAGTCTGCGCGCCTCGATCAGCGACCGCAACAGCTTGTCAATCTCCTTGACGTCGGCGTTGGAGAGGAAGAAGGTCTTGATGACCAGGTCTTCGTACTCGCGCCGGTTCTGGGGGGTGTCATCGGCAATGATAATCGAGTGCTCATCGAGCACCTTGTAAAAATGGCCCGCCCCCTGCATCACCATCTCCAGCGCCTGCTCGGCGGTAAGATCGCGGAGCTCGATGGCGAGGCGGTCGTCCTTCAGCTTGGGATCGAAGAGGACGTTGAAGCCATATGCCTTACCGATCGCGTTGTAAATCTCCTTGATCGGTTTCGGCCGCGGGAAGTTGAGCGTGATGGGTTCTCTGGAGGTGGGATCGAGCACCGGCGGCTTGACCTTGGCTTCCCGGGCCTCCGCTTTCATCCGCTCGAGATCGCGTTCCCCGCCGGGCCCCGAAAGGATCTCCATCTCCTCCAGGACTTCCTCGAGCACCTGCTCCGCGTATTGATTCGATGGATCGAGCTGAACCGCCATCTGCAGTTCATCGCGCGCCGACAGCAGGCGGCCCAACTTGCGCAGCATGATCCCGTTGTCGAAGTGCTTTTTCGCCGCCTTCTGTCGGGCGAAAGCGAGTTGCATCTTGTACTCGACGTTTTCCGGATCCTCTGCCAATGCCTGGAGATAGTGGTAGACGGCCGCATCCCAGTTCTTATTTTTGAAGGCGTCTTCGCCGTCATCGGCCGTCTGTTTGGCTGTCGAACAGCCGACCGCGCCCATCAACAGGGCCACCGCGGTCATGGTTGCAAGAACCCGGGATCTAATCTTCTGACAACGGTACACGGGTGTCCTCCGAAGGGGCGTAACCGACAAAGCCGATGACGACCGATTCCAGTCCGATTTCACGCACAATAAAGACTCCATCAAGCACAGCGCCCGCCACCGCAACATCGATCTCGCTGGAGCCGGCTTTCTCGTCTTTCTTGCGAAACGCCGCCACATGCATCCGTCCAGGTCCAAGGTTTCCAATGTACTCACGATCGAAGGGCGGTGGTGGTGGTTTGGGTTCACCATCAGCTCCGATCCCAATCCGCGGCTTCGGTGTCGGGCGGGGCGGCATCGTGGGACGAGGAATCGGCGTCGGCGGCGGCGTGAGATTCGGGGTCGGCGTCGGAGGCGCACGGAATGCAAATGGGTTGCCCCCGGACTCCACCGACTGATCATCCTGCCGGCCAATCGCATCGGTTTGCAGAGGTCGCAGGTTCCGCGCCTCGTATTCGAGCTCGCCCGACTGGGATCTGCCGCCGCCAATACCACCACCACCGAGCATTCGTACGACAGCTACAACCGCCGCGACAGCCAGCACCGCCAACAAAACTGCCAGCCGGACGCGCTCGTTGCCGAGCTTTCGCTCAGCCATCGGTCGTCTCTGCTGCATTCGCAGTGCCGCCAGTCAGCCGGCGAAGCTGACCCGCATCAGCCTCGGCGAGGAAGGTTGAAATATTGACCGAGATCGCCAGCTCCCGGCTCACGGGATCCTCGTCGCCTGAGAGATTCAAGTCTTCGACCACAAGAAATTCAGGACTCGACCGCAACGTGGCCAGCATTTGCCGAATCTGCATGTACTCCGCGTCGACCGAAAACCGAACGCCGAATCGAATAAACCCTGTTACCTGGTCGTCAGTCGCCGAATAACTGAACGAACTCGGGAGAGCTCCTGCTTCGCGGGTTGCGGTTCCGACCGCACGCAGAATTCTCGTCAGTCGCTGGTCGAGGCTACCGAAGACGTCGTTGTATAGGAGGTCAAACTGGCGGTCGATTTCTTCCACGGTCTGGCGATCAGATGCTGTCGCCAGTTGCATCCGTTCAAGCCGGGCGATCTCCTGCTCAAGTTCTTCAATTTGGTTGCGAATCTGGGCACGTCGACCACCAGATTCAGATGTCTGCCAGACATAGGCAGCCGCAGTCACCGTGCACAACACAACAGCCGGCAGCCACACTGCGAGGAGACGACGCCACGGTCGAAGGTCGATGGTCACATCGCCTCCGGATTCGGATGATAGTTGACCCGTAGATTCATAACGTAGGCCGAAGCTGCATTTTCTTCTGGCGTCGATTCCGTCGACGGTGTCGGGTCGGAAAACTGCGGATCCGCAACCAGGTTATCGAGCAGCTCGAGCATCGCATCCCGATTGTGGGCTATCAACGCCAAGAAAAGTACGGCCCCATCATCACCGACCTTCGGGGCAATCTTTGTGAGTCGCACATCGTACGGCATCACCCTCTCGATGTCGTCAAGCATGCCGAGCCACGAAAATGAGTGCTCCCGAAGAAGTAAATTGGTGGCGTCGACACGGCGAGTCAACGACCGCCAGGGCACCCTCTCCAAAGCCTCGACGTCTTTTCGCACCGCGGCTTCCAGGCTCGCATGTTTTTTGAGGAGCGCGTCCCGGGTCGCGGATTCGTCGGCAAGGGTACGATTTGCGACCAGGAAAAGTCGCAAGTTGAATGCGAGCAGGATGACCGTCACCGCCCCCGCTACAACTGTCACCACCCACACCGGTCGGGTGTTCAGAAAAGGACGCGTCGCGAGGTTGGGCGCGATCACCGAAGCTCTCCGGACACCACGGCCAAGGCGGGCGCCAACCGCGCTGCCCCAAGCCGACTCACCACCGTCGTCGGCCCGCACGGAGGTCCGAGCGATTCCGCTGCCGGCGCGAGACCGGCCTGATCGGCCAGCCAAGCACGCAATATCGCATCCATTTCCGGCCGTTCGCTGTTCAGTCTGACTTCGATTTCTCCATCAACTCCCACGGAGTCACGGATAAAACCAAGCGTCAGTGTCGCCTCCCGCAGCAACGTTTCACCGTCACCAAAACTGAATGGCAGGGGTTTCGTCCTCAACAACCGCGGCACACCATCCACCAGCAAAAGCAGAGAGAGGAAGCTCTCCTCATGCTGAATCACGAGGGTTGGAAGGGTAGCTCCCGCAAGTCGAGGAACGAGTGCAAACAGGCGAGTGGTAATGAGACCTACTTCAATCCCAATGGCGGAATAGCACGCCTCAATTGCGGCCATCGCGCGCTCGATACCGGCCATCACCAACAGCCGTCGCTGTCCACCAGATTCCGGCAACCGGATGGCTGAAAGGCGAAGCTCGGTCGAAGGAATGGGCAACAGCTTCTTGAGTCGCCATCGGACCACATCAAACAGCTCGTCCTCGCGACGGGGCAGCTGGTCGACATCAATCAGGAAGCTCCTCAACCAGCCGGTGGGAACAATCACCGCGGCTGTGCCGGTTCCTTCCGCCACACCTTTGAGCCTCGCCAGGACCGGCCCCAAGACGTCGTCGTGAATCGCTTGGAGGCCCACCGGCCCGACGTCCAGCCCACCGGCGGGAATCTCTTCGGCCGCGCAATGGATCTCCTCGGTCTTGGAGCGATGCGCCACAGCGACCATTTCCGAGTCAAAGACCCACCCGGTTGCCGGTGGAGGACTGGTGAAAAAATGCTCCCAGTTCATTCGACAAAGGTCACCTTGTTGATGTCATGGAGGGAGGTTTCGCCGGCAAATACCTTTTGCAAAGCAGACTCCCGGAGGAACCGCATCCCCTCCGCCTTGGCAGCACGTTTGATCTCAGCCGCGGAACGACGATCGAGAATGAGCTGCCGGATATTATCGGACAGATTCAGAAGCTCGGCGATTGCCAACCGGCCACGATACCCGGTGCCATTGCACTCGATGCATCCCCCGCCTTCGAAGAAGGTGAAGTCGCTGTAGCGGTCCGGGTCGAGGCCAGAGTCTTCGAGCATGATGTCCGAGATCTGGGCCGGCCGTTTGCAGTGCAAGCATATGCGGCGCACCAGCCGTTGAGCGAGCACACAGTTCAGCGCCGCCACGAAGTTATAAAGATCGACATTCATATTGAGGAAGCGTCCGATGACATCAACCACGTTGTTGGCGTGAACGGTGGTGAAAACCAGGTGCCCGGTCAACGCTGACTGAACGGCGATCTGAGCTGTCTCCTCATCCCGGATCTCGCCAACCATCACCTTGTCCGGATCGTGCCGCAAAATTGACCGCAGACCTCGGGCAAAGGTGAGCCCCTTCTTCTCGTTGACCGGAATCTGGGTAATCCCTTTGAGCTGATACTCGACCGGGTCTTCGATGGTGACGATCTTATCCTCTGTGGAACGTATCTCCGAGAGACAGGCGTAGAGTGAGGTCGTCTTACCCGAACCGGTGGGACCAGTGACCAGTACCATTCCGTAGGGTTCGTTGATGAATTTGCGCAGCTGGCGCTTGGTATCCTCCTCGAAACCGAGCACATCGAGATTGAGGGTTTTGAATTCGGCGTTGGTCGCTTCCTTGTCGAGGATCCGGATGACCGCGTCCTCGCCGTGTACGGTCGGCATGATCGAGACCCTGAAGTCGATAGTACGGCCTGAAAACCTGACCTTGAAGCGGCCATCCTGGGGAATCCTTTTCTCTGCAATATCGAGCTCTGACATCACCTTGATGCGGCTGACAATGGTCGAGTGGTGCCGCTTGTCGATCGATTTCATCGCCTGATAGAGGACTCCATCAATACGGTACTTGACCACAACTTCTCGGTCCTGAGTTTCGATGTGGATGTCCGACCCACGGCGTTGGATCGCGTTGAAGAGGATGGAGTCCACGAGGCGGATGATGGGCGACGAATCGTCGGTGATGCTGTCGATGGAGAGGACCTCCTCCCCGTTCTCCGCCTCCTGTACCAATTGCATGCTGAAGCCCTCGGTCGCCTCGTCGAGGACCCGCTGGGTAGATTCTGACTTTTCCAAAATCTCGGAGATCCTGTTGCCCGGAGCTACCGTCACCTCGAGGGGTCTTGCGAGACTGAGTTCGATCTCGTTGAGGCTGACCACGTCGGAGGGGTCGGCCATCACAACGTGCAGGAGCTCCCCATCGGACCGCAACGGCAAGAACTGGTATCGCAGCATCACTTCAACCGGTATGGTGCGAAAAAGCTCGGGATCGACGTGAAACTCGTGCAAGGGGTCGAATGGAAGGTCGAGGCGTTCGGCTAACTCCCGAGCGTTCTTTTCCTCTCCCTGCTCCTCCCCCTCCTGATCGAGCATGACGAGCTGTTTTTCGAGATTGGGATCAGTGGCCATATTTCCTCAAGCAATCCGGGTCACGATGGTGAGCAATGGATAGTAAACCGCCAGCAGGAGTCCCGCAACGATCAGGCCCATTACCACCAAAATCATCGGTTCGATTAACGTCACGATCTGACCAAGGGTAAACTCGATCGATTCATCGAAGAAATCGGACGTGTGGGTCAGCATTTCAGGAAGCGCGCCCGTCGACTCTCCGACCCGAATCATCGCCAACGCCATATCCGGCAGGTAGCCGGTATCGTTGAGCGCGTCGGAGAGAGGCCGCCCCTCCTGCACCTCATGTACGCAACCGAGAAAGAGCTCCGAAATATAAGCGTTACTGACCGAAGTCGATGAGGTTTCCAAGGCCGGCACCATGGGTGTCCCGCCTCCAAGGAGGATAGACATCGAGCGGCTGAACTGCGAAAGAGCAAAGAGGTGGGTCAATCGACCAACCAATGGTACTTTCAATTTCCATCGGTCTGTGGTGAGTCGACCTTTCGGCGATGTTCGCCACACCCGAAAGACGTACCAGGAAACGATCAAAACCGCGACAATCATTATCAGGTTGTTTCTCAGAAAGTCGGCTGATCCGATAACCAAGCGAGTCGGCAGCGGAAGCTCCGATTCAAACTGAACATAAAACTGGGAAAAGCTTGGAATCACATAAGTCATGAGGATGACAACCAGCCCGGCAGCCAGCACGATCAGCACCGCAGGGTACGTCAGGGCCCCGACGATCTTCCGTCGGACCGCCTCCACCAGCCGCTGGTACTCGACGAAACGCCCAATGACCTGCTCGAGCTCGCCGGTACGCTCGCCGGCACGCAGTGAGTTGGCGTACAACCTCGGAAAGGTATCTCCCAGGGCCAGGAAAGCATCCGAAAGAGCGATCCCGGTGGTCAACTGCTGGTGGACCTTTTCCAACAAGGCCCTGAAGTGTGGGCTGGTCTGTTGTTCCTTGAGCAGATCGAGTGACTGGGCGAGCGGCATTCCTGCGTGGAGCAAGGTCTTCAGCTGCGTGTTGAAGAGCAGAAAATCCTGTCCGCTGACTTTTTCCGAGCGCGAAAAGAAAGGGAGGCGAAAACGGGATCGTGCTGTCGAAAGGTCGAAGATGTGGAAGCCCTCGGCTTCGAGCTCTCGACGGAGCGCATCCATCGAGGCCGCCACGCGCCGCTGTTCGACAACCGAACCGTTGGAGGCCCCCAGCCTACA
>Ga0316197_10000935_pt1 | contig 20768 bp, 22 predicted proteins | sample OudBiesiAoxic_MG_FD_204939 | JGI IMG/M metagenome (GOLD analysis project Ga0316197, IMG submission 204939) | Coastal sediment microbial communities from Oude Bieten Haven, Netherlands - site A oxic | ecosystem: Environmental > Aquatic > Marine > Coastal > Sediment | place: Netherlands... | reverse complement strand
TTCAGTCGGACTGGCTGACCTGGCCTTTGATCTGGACGAACGCCATGCGGATGTTGTTCAACGCATCGTTCATGGTGGCGTGATCGTCGCCCAGGCGTTCACCGAGCCCATCGACCAGGCAGGCGACGGCGTCGATGGCGAGCGCCGACTGGTGCAGGTCGGGCGGCGTCGCCGACAGGTGGATCGCGGCCAGCTCGTACAACCCCATCACGTGATTGGTGATGACGACCTCGGCTGGTACGTCGGCGAGTCGCTCACGCGCCTCGTTCATCGCCTGTTCGGCCTCGGCGAGCGCATCGAGCTGCTCCTGGTCGAGTTCGTTCTCGTCGAGTACGGCGTCGTCGGGGGTTCCGGAGGTTTCGTCGGTCACGTGCGCTACCCTACCGAGCACAATTGAGGCGAAGTGGGGGAAACCCCCACCTGGCCACTGCTCGCAGCGATGCGTCTGGTGCGTCCGGGTCACAAGGCTGAGACCAGCCCTGGTCACCAGCGTCGACACGGTCGACGATCGGTGGCCCCGTGTCGGTCGCTCCGCGTGCAGTTCGCGTCGAGCACCATCAACAAGACACTGGGGAGGCCCATTGCACAGGAGTGATCAGCCATAGCACCGCGACAGGAACAACGTGGCGACCAGCACCGCGTGAACGACCGCATCCGATCCCGTGAAGTCCGATTGATCGGACCGACCGGGGACCAACTCGGAATCAAGGCCGTTCCCGAGGCGCTGCGAATGGCGCGAGGTCTCGAACTCGACCTCGTCGAAGTAGCACCCAACGCCAACCCTCCCGTGTGCCGAATCATGGATTACGGCAAGTTCAAGTACGAAGAGGGACAGAAGGCGAAAGAAGCGCGCAAGAAGTCGACCAACGTGTCGGTCAAGGAAGTGAAGTACCGGCCCAAGATCGGCAAGGGCGACTTCGACACCAAGACCCGCAACGTGATTCGCTTCATCGACGAAGGTCACAAGGTCAAGATCACGTTGCAGTTCCGCGGTCGCGAGATGGCACACCCCGAGCTCGGGTCGAAGATTCTCGACGACGTGCTCGAAGCGGTGGGTCCAGCAGCAAAGGTCGACACCCAGGCACGGCTCGAGGGCCGCAGCATGTCGATGGTGCTGTCCCCGGACAAGCAGGCCCAAGAGGCCATCAAGAAGGCAGCTGTCGAAGCCGAGAAGGAAGCGGCCCAGGCGGCTGCCGAGGCAGAGGCAGCAGAAGGAGCATCAGATGCCGAAGATGAAGACGTCGAAGACGGCGGCTAAGCGATTCAAGAAGACCGGTTCCGGCAGACTTCGCCACGAACAGCAGAACAATCAGCACAAGTTCGAGTCGAAGTCGTCCTCACGTAAGCACCGACTCGACCGTGATGCCGACGTGCACTCGGCCGACGAGAAGAAGATCAAGCGCCTCCTCGCCGAGCGCTGAGTAGACACCCGGGCCCCGTCCCGATCGAACGTTCCGAGGAGGAAACGAAATGGCACGTGTGAAGCGTGGTGTGGCGTCGAAGAAGCGCCACAAGAAGGTACTGAAACAAGCCAAGGGGTACTACGGCAACAAGAGCCGTTCGTTCCGTGCGGCGAACGAGCAGGTCATGCGGTCGGGCAACTACGCCTACCGTGACCGTCGCGCCCGCAAGGGAGAGATGCGCCGGCTCTGGATCCAGCGGATCAACGCCGCAACCCGTCAGCACGACTTGAGCTACAGCAGGTTCATCGCCGGTCTCAATGCCGCAGGCATCGAGGTCGACCGCAAGATCCTCGCCGATCTCGCCGTCACCGACGCAGCGTCGTTCGGCAAGCTGGTCGAGACCGCCAAGGGCGCGCTCGACTCCTGACACACTGGGGCACGATGAGTGCTCTTGCGTTCAACAATCCACGAGTACAGCAACTGCGGCGCCTTCTGGGGCGCCGCAGTTCGCGTGCCGACGAGGAACGGTTCGTGGTCGAAGGCCCCGTGCTCGTCGCCGAGGCGGTCGCTGCCGGATGGGCGTGTGAGGCCCAGTACGTCGCCGCCGCAGACGACGGCGCCGTGTCGTCGGGGATCGCCGGCGCCGGGCCGGTGTACGAACTCGCTGCGGGCGTGCTCGACCGAGTTGCCTCGACGGCGACCCCCCAGGCCCCGCTGGCCGTCGTCGCGATCCCGAGTCCCGACCCGAGTGCCTTGCTGGCGCGCGCGTCGTTCGTGATCGTGCTCGACCGGGTGGCGGATCCCGGCAACCTGGGCACCATCCTGCGCTCGGCCGAGGCGGCCGGCGCGGATCTGGTCGTGCTCACCCCGGGCAGTGTCGACCCGTACAATCCAAAAGTGGTCAGGGGGTCGGCAGGAGCCGTGTTCCACGTCCCGGTCATCACCGCCACGATCGACGACGTGCTCGCCGCCGGCTTCGCCACGCTGGGCACGACGAGTCACGACGCGCTGGGGCGGACCGTGGTCCCGTACACGGATGCCGACCTCACGGGCCGGATCGCCGTCGTGATGGGCAACGAGGCCGCGGGGCTTCCCACGGACTGGACCGATGTCGAGGGTCCGATCGGTTCATGGGTCACGATTCCCCACCGCGGCCGAAGCGAGTCGCTCAACGTCGCGATGGCGGCGACGGTGCTCGTCTTCGAAGCCGCCCGCCAGCGGGTGGGCCGACGCGATCAGTCGAGCACGTCGAACGCGGCGGGGTAGACGACCCGCCCAGACAGGCACGCGTCGCCCTCGTCGAACGCGGCCAGCCGGCGGAGCTGGGCGGCCTCGGGGGGTGCCCAGTCGGGAAGCGGCAGCGTCAGGCCGTGCTGCGCCGCAGGCTCGAAGCCGAATCGCCCGTAGTAGGAGGGGTCGCCTTCGAGCACGACGAACGGGTGTCGGCGCTCGTCGGCGATCCTCAGCACGGCGAGAACCAGCGCGCCGCCGATGCCCTGCCGTTGGCTGGATGGTGCGACGGCGAGCGGCGACAGCATCACGACAGGCCGCTCGGTGCCGTCGTGACCGACGCTGATCGCCCAGCTGATCATCACGTGCCCGACCGGTGTCGGGCCCCGGGGCGTCTCGGCCAGCGCCACGAGAGCCATCTCGGGGATGTACCCGGGTGAGGCGCGAAGGCGCTCGACGAGATCGGCCTCGGCAGCGGATCCGAATGCCGATGCCAGGACCTCGCGGATCGCGGCGTGGTCGGCGACTCGTTCGGCGCGAATCGTGATGGGGCCGACGCGGTCCGCCATCAGTCGGTCGGCCCGCGGCGGGCGTAGGCATCCATGAGGCGGGCGCCGTCCAGTTCGCTCACGTACGGGAGCGGGTCGAGTCCCACGTCGACCACGAAGTCGGTCAGTTGGCGAACCACCACCGCTTGCAGCTCCTCGAGTTGCCAGGGTTTGGAGATGTACCAGTCGAGGCCCGCGTCGTTGATGGCGCGGATCGTGTCCTGGTGGTCGGCCTGGCCGGTGAGGAGCACCTTGCGGATCGGCGCGGTCGCGGGGTCGTGGTGCAGGTCCACGAGCAGGTCGACACCGTCGCGTCCGGGGAGGCGGTGGTCCGCGAGTACGAGGCCGACGTGGTCGCCTGCTCGCACCGCGTCGTGCAGGGCGGCCTCGGCGTCGTCGGCGGTGTCGGCCTCGTCGATCCGGACGGTGTGCAGAAATGTCATGAGGTCGCGTACGATCGCATCGCGCACCTCGGTTTCGTCTTCCAACACGATCACTACGAGGTCACCCATCGTTTCGTCCCTCCTCCGGGTCGGTTGCGGCGACCGGCAGATCGACCGTGAAGGTCGTTCGTCCGGGCCGACTGTCGACGGCCAGATGGCCGCCGTGTTCCTCGACGATTCCACGGCTGATCGACAGCCCGAGGCCGAGCCCGTAGTGGACACGACCGTCCTTCGTGGAGAACCGCGGTTCGAAGATGCGCTCGCGGATGTCGGCCGGGATGCCCGGGCCGTCATCGGTCACCGTCACACGCACGAATCCGGGTGAGGGGGCGGAGACCCCCAACTCGATCGTGCCGGCGTCCCCGAGTGCATCGATGGCATTGGTCAGCAGATTGGTCCAGACCTGTTGGAGGGCGCCGGGAGAGGCCGAGATCGACGGAACGTCGTCGAGACGGCGCTCGACCTCGATGTCGCCCAGGCGGTGGGCGACCAGCCGAAGCGCGGTCTCGAGGCCGTCGGCCACGTCGACACCGTCGAGTCGTGACGACGCGTCTTGATCGCCTCGGGCGTACGCGCGCAGGCTGGTCACCAGTTCCTGGATGCGCTCGGCGGCGCTGGTCGCGTTGCGGAGGGCTCGGCCGAGACGGGCGCCGGCATCGAGCCGATCGAGATCGCTCGCGGGGAGGGCGGCGAGGCGACGCCCCTCGTCGGCGTCCTCTGCGCCCAGCCCGATCAGCCGTTCGGCCAGACGTCGGTCGCCGACGACGTCGATCATCGCTCGGCGCCGGCGCCGCATCTCTGCGGTGGACGTGGAGATCGAGCGGTCGAGCTTGGCGTGCAGAACCTCCGACACCGCCGGGTCGTCGAGGAGTTCGTCGAGGTCGTCGGTGGCGTGTTCGATCGCGCGAACGAGTGCTGCCGCCGGATTGTTGAGCTCGTGCGCCATGCCGGCCGCCATCTCCCCGAGCGCCGCGAAACGCTCGGAGGCCACCAACTGGGCGCGGGCCGCGGAGAGATCGGCCAGGCTCTGGTCGAGTTCGATCTGGAGTTGATCGGATCGCCGCAGGCGCTTGGCGAGCGAGTTGACGAGCACCAGCGTGAGCAGTCGAGCCAGTTCTGGACTCGCGTCGAGCGCTCGAGCGAGTTGGTCGAGGGTGACCGGAATCGCCCGAACGTCGGTGACGGCCCGGCACCGTTGCATGGCGCGGCGATGCTCGGCCAGCGACAGCAGCCCGATGATCGCTCCCGTCGACTGCTCGTGGAGGATTCGGTCACCGGTGCGCGTCCGTGACGTGAGCCGTACCGTGCCGTCGAGGATCACGTAGATACCGCCCACGTCCTCGCCGGCCTCGATCAGCACGGTGCCGGGGGCCACCCGAATCCGGGGAGGGTGGCCGAGGGTGCGGTCGAGCAGTTCGACCATGCGACGTTCGAGCTCGGCGTCGGTCACCGACGGATCGAGCAGCAGGTGCGTGGATTCCGGTGGGCTGCTCGTGCCGCCGCGCTCGTACTCGATGCGTTCGAGGGCGAGCCGCCGGTCGTCGTCATCGATCTGCGAGATGAAGTCGTCCATCCGCTCCGGAGCGTGCTGCAGGACGAACGTGGCGAGATGCGCGTCGAGCAGCTCGCCGAGGCCGTCCTGTGTCCATGGCTCGGTGAGCATGGCGTGTACCGCGCCTCGCTGGAGGGCAGCCTCGACGCCCCGGAGCGATGCTCGGTCGGTGACGAGGACGGTTCGTACGGTCGACAGGTCGGGATCGTCGTGCAGTGCCACCAGTGTCTCGACACCGGGGTCGACGCGGTCGGAGTCGTCAGGATCGAGCGCCTCGGAGCCGATGAACGCGATCGGCACGACCGCGCCGGCGGCGAGGGCCTCGCGCCCTGCCCGGAGCGCCCCGTCGGTCCCGGCGGTGAGCACGACGTCGACCTGATCTCCGAGCTGGTCGAGCAGCGTGCGCACATCGTCTGCCAACCGTTCGCCGACGGCGGGGTCGTCGTGCACGACGAGCACGCGGGCAGCACCGGGGAGAGCTCGAGGGGTCACAACAGGCCGAGTGCCTTCCACAGTGGGGGAGCGACGAAGACGACGAGGACCACGCCGACCGCGCCGACGACGAGGCCCACCTTGGCGAGGTCGGCCGTCTTGACGGCACCCGACGCGTAGGCGACGGCATTGGGCGGTGTGCTGACCGGCAGCGCCATCGCCAGCGAGCACGAGAGCGCGATGATCATCCCGGCAACGAGCGGATCGAGGTCGACAGCCTCCGATGCGGCGAGGCTGACCCCGATCGGAACGATCAGGTTGGCGGTGGCCGAGTTGGAGATGATCGTGCTCAGGCCGATCGACAGCAGCGCCAGCGCGGCCGTGAGCGCGAGGGTGGGCAGCGTGGACCAGTCGAACAGTCCGACGAGCCACTCGTCGAGGCCGGTCTCGGCCACGCCGAGGCCAAGGGCGATGCCGCCTCCGACGAGCCAGAGCACGTGCCAGTTGAGCAGCCGCAGATCCGAGGTGCTGAACACCTGCGTCGCCAGGAGTACCACGACGGGTACGAACCCGATCACCGAGGACGGAACGCCGTGCAAGGGTTCGGTGATCCATGCAGCCACTGTGAAGGCGAACGTGGCGTACAGCACGATGGCGGCGGGCGAACGGTCGAACGTACCGCCGATCGAGACGTCGACGCGGTCGACGTCGGCGGGGAACCAACGCGTCATCACCAGCCAGGCGATCACGAGCACGGTCAGGGCGACGGGGAGTGCGAGCAGCATCCACTGCACGAAGTCGATGCGGATCCCCTCGTCGACGAGCCGTCCCAGCGCGATCGCATTGGGTGGAGAACCGACCGGGGTGCCGATTCCACCGACATTGGCGGCGATCGGAATCGACAGGATCAATCCGGACCGGAACCGATCGGCAGGATCGAGTCCGGCCACGACCGGGAGCACGACGGCCATCATCGCCGCAGTGGTCGCCGTGTTCGACATGAACATCGAGAGCACTGCGGTGATCGCCATCAAGCCGCCCATCAGCGCCTTGGGTGAGCTGCCGAACGGTCGAAGCATGACCCCGGCGAGGTTCTTGTCGAGCCCGTACTTGGCGGCCGCCGCGGCGAGCACGAATCCACCGAGGAACAGGATCAGCACGGGGTGCGCGAGCGTGGAGAAGAACTCGGCGTACGGAGGTGCTTCGAAGCCGGACGGGAGCCCGACGAGTGCCTGATCGGAGATCATGAGGATCTCGGCCAGGATCACGAAGATCGACGTCGCCGCCAATGGAATCGCTTCGGTCACCCAGAGCACGACCGCCGCCCCGAATATCGCAAGCATCCGGCTGGCCTCGGCGGTGAGATCGCCCCTGGGTCCGATGAGCAGCACGCCGACGAACCAGGCGGTGGCGACGGCCACCCCGATCACGGTTCGTCTGCTGAGTCCGTCGGGCACGGTTCGACGCTAACGCTCCGGCGGTCGGCGGCGGCTGGATCCCTCGAGGATCAGCACGAGCTGCCCGACGCCACGCCCCGGGCGGTGTCGGTCAGCCAGTCGAGAATCTGTCGCAGAGGCCGGCGACCAGGGCCTGGGAACCGGAGATCGGCACCAAGGTGTCGTCGCCGCCGTGTGTGATGAAGACGGGGGAGGTGCCGTCGGCCGGGTCGATGCTGTTGTACGCCGTGAGGGATTCCCACGCGGGGACAGCGGCAGGGTCGCTCGCCCAGACCGCGGAGGGATCGAGCTCGACGGTGACGGCGGCGATGTCGATGAAACACGACTCGAGAACGACGCTGGCCGCGGCGACCGCGTCGGCCGTGCCGAACTGCTCGAAACCGGTGTTCTCGTAGACCGTGGCCCACGACACGACGGTCTGGGCGGTGATGCCGAGCTGGGTGGCCGAGTCGAATCCCGGATCGAGAACGGCTGCGAGGTCCGTGGGTGGGGACGCTGCGGCCACGGACCTGAGAGAGATGTCCGGTGCGTACCTCGCTGCGATGGCTCTGGCGGCCAGCGCGGCATGCCCACCCTGGGAATGGCCCCATGACGCGACGACCTCGCTGCCACCGAAGTTCGCGGCTGCTCTGGCGATGTCGAGCACAGCACGTCCCTCCGACTCGCTGACCAGGTTCGGGTGGACGCCATCGGAGCCGAGGCCGTCGTAGTCCGGTGCCATCACGACGAACCCGGCATCGAGCAACTGCTGGCCGCCGGCGAGCGGAAACGGCTCGACGAGCGACGGGCGCACTCGGTGCCGATGCCGACCGTGGGGTGTGCCCACACCGCAACCGGGAGGCCTTCCACCGAACCTGGCTGGAGGTCGGGACGCGTGCCTGGCGAGCGGTAGTACGAGAGCCCTGACGGCAGGGGACGTTGCGTCGTGATGACCTCGCCGGCGTCGTTCTCGTCCGACGGGTTGTCCGTACACGAGGCGACGGCGAGCAGCGCCAGGGCAACGATGGCACGTCGTGTGTGCACGGTTCGAGGCTCGAGGTGCTCCGATCAGGTCTCGTCGACTCAGCGTCGACTGAGTCCGAAGCACGTCAGCGACGCCACGGCGGCGGTCGCCGACAGCGCGGCTGTGCCCTCGACGCCGTAGCGGCCGTACAACCAGCCGCCGACGATCGCTCCGAACGCCCGGGCCACGGTGCCGACCCCGTTCGCGAGGGCCAGCGTGGTGCCGCGTGCTTCCGGCATCGCCTCGCTGACCAACGACAGCGAGGTCACGAATCCGTACTCGAAACCGAGCAGGAGCACGAGCAGGCCGGCGACCCCGATGGCGAGGTTGTCGCCGGCCGACAGCATGATGCCGAGGCCCATGATCAACACGACGAGGCCGGCGAGCGTGCTGCGCAGCTTGCCGATCCGGTCGGCGAACGAGGCCGAGCCGAGGCTCGACGACAACTCGACGGCTCCGAAGCCGACGGCGACGGCTCCGATGCCCCCGGTCGACACGCCGAACGCATCGTCGAGCCAGCTGCCCGAGATCACGAAGATCGACAGCCCGGCCATCGCCATCGTGGCGCTTCCGACGAGTGTGCCCCACGCGCGCGGGGTGACGACCCGCAACCCCTGGCGGAGCGACGGGAGGGCCTGCCCGCCGGTGTGATCGGATGGCTGCGGTCGCGGCAGCGTGACTGCGACCACCACAGCAGCGAGACCAGCACCGATGGCGAGTGCGACGAACGGCCCCCGCCATCCGAACAGGTTGATCAGGAGTGCGATCAGCGGCGCGCCGATCAACAACGCCAACGCCCAGGACACCTCGAACAGCCCGATCGACCGTGCGCGCCAGCGATAGTCGACCTGATTGCTGATCCAGGCGTGGCCGGCAACCGTGAAGTTGGCGACCCCGAGGATCAGCAGTACGAAGGCGACCGCAAACGTTGCGAGCGAGCCGCCGAGCGCAACGACCGACGACGCGGCGACGAGTCCCATCGAGCCCACCATCACCGCACGCTCGTTCCCGCGGTCGAGGTGGCGGCCGACACCGATCGTCGACAGCCCGGCGAGCTCTCCCACACCGATCACGGTGGTGAGCTGTGTAGTGGTCGCTCCGAATGCCTTCTCGAGCGTGGGAAGGAACGGTGGAATCCACCGCAACGCCGTGTTGGCGATCGACTTGGCGGCGGTCAGCCGGACGAGCGTCGAGCGGTCGACCCCGCTCGACGTCTCAGCCCGCGGCGTCACCGTCGTTGCGTGGGTCGGAGATCGTGACCGTGACACCGAAGAACGAGCAATCGGTGTCGGCGACGGTGACGTTCGTCCCGACGCGTTCGAAGTTGCCCTGCACCTTGTCGGCGCAGTCCTGGAGCGACGTGCGTTGCGTCCAGACGGCGAACGCGAGGAGTGCCAGCAGCGCGGCCGTCGCCACCTTCTGGACGACGGTCTTCATCACCCAGAACGACACGATCGCGCCGACGGCGAGCACGGTGGCGCCCGCGACGGCGAGATTCGTTGCCTGGTCGAGCGTGAGGGCGAGCACCCACGAACCTTAGGCACGACAGCCGGGGCCGAGCCGGTCATCGGTCGGTACGCTCCAGGCGATGAGCGACCAGCCGATCAACTTGTCCTCGGGTCTTCCGACCACGGTGTTGCCGGCGCCCGACGCTGATGATGCTGCTCGGCTCGCCCGTGCCCTCGAACTGCCGATCGCCGACCGACGGGCGGCTGTTGCGGACGTCGCTGCGGCGTCGCCCCGTTTCCTCGACGCCTGGGCCGAGCTCGGCGACCTCGGACGCGACACGATCGAGCGGTACGCCGCCTACCGGGTGGGATACCACCGAGGCCTCGACGCGTTGCGGGCGAACGGTTGGCGTGGGAGCGGTTACGTCCGCTGGAGCGAGCCGACCAACCGGGGGTTCCTGCGATCGCTCCGAGGGCTCGGCGAGATGGCGGCCGAGATCGCAGAGGACGACGAAGCCGACCGGTGTCGGACGTTCCTGCTGCAGCTCGATCCGTCCGGCATCCCCACGTCCTGACGTGACGCCGACCGCCGGTGTGATCCTGACCGGTGGCGCGAGTCGGCGGATGGGGCGCACCAAGGCGCTCCTCGAGGTCGACGGCGTCCCGATGGCCGATCGGGTCGCGGGCGTACTGCGTGCGGTCGGTTGCAGTCCGGTGCTGGCCGTCGGGGGAGACCTTCGAGCGCTCGCGACGCTCTCGGTTCCGGTCGTCCGCGACCGGTATCCGGATCAGGGGCCACTGGGTGGGCTGCTGTATGCCCTGGAGGTCCTGGTGGGTTCGAGCGGACCTGCTGTCGAGCGGGTGCTCGTCGCTGCGTGCGATCTGCCGGACTTGACCGTCGAATCCGTCGCTGCGTTGCTCTCGGCACCCAACGGCGAGTCGTTCGACGTGGTCGTCGCCGAAACCGATCGCATGCAACCTGGGCTGGCGGCCTGGAGTCTGAGCGCACTTCCCGCCGTACGCCGCCAGTTCCGGGGCGGCGAGCGGTCGCTGCAGCGCGTGGTGGGCGAGCTGCACCATGCTGCCGTCGCCGTCGATCCGGCAGCGCTGCGCAACGTCAATCACCCCGATGATCTGCTCGGTAGGCTCTCGGGCGTGGGCATCACCGAAATCACCGTTCAGGACCTCGACGCGCTCGGTCCGACAGCTCGGATCGTCGACGTTCGCGAACCCAATGAGTGGGCCGCTGGTCATGTACCGCACGCCGAGCTCGTTCCGCTCGCCTCCGTGCCCGATCGGCTCGATGCGTTCGACGGTGCACCCACCTACGTGATCTGCCGCTCGGGGGCTCGCAGCGCCAAGGCCTGTGAGTTCGTGGTTGCCAACGGTGGCGAGGCGGTGAACGTGTTCGGCGGCATGATCGCCTGGGCAGGCGCCGGTCTGCCCATCGAGACGGGCGACGGCGCCGGGTCCGGACCAGCGGGTGGGTGACCGGGTCCGCTCGGGCGGCTCCCGACAGCGCAGCCGCACCTCGGAGTCGGCGCCGGTTCGGGTCACTCCACACCGTTGGATCGATCGTCAGAGCGACCTCGACGAGGTGGTCGAGGCGCTGATCGGGATGCCCCGCTACGCGCTCGACACCGAGTTCCATCGCGAGCGGACCTACTACCCGAAGCTCGCATTGGTGCAGCTGGCATGGCGTCCCGACCCCGACTCGAGTGAGCAGGAGCTGGTCCTCGTCGACCCGCTCGCCGTGCGGATCGAAGCGCTCGAAGCCGTGTTCGCCTCCGAGGCGCTCTGTGTCATCCACGCCGCTCAGCAGGACATCGACGTGCTCACGCATGCGGTCGGCTCCGTGCCGCAGCGCATCTTCGACACGCAGCTCGCGGCCGGCTTCGTCGGGTACGGAACACCGTCGCTCGTCGCCCTCCTGCAGGGCGAGATCGGCGTGTCACCCCCCAAGGGAGATCGGCTCACCGACTGGCTCAGACGTCCGCTGTCGGATGCGCAATGCACCTACGCCGCAGTCGACGTCGAGTACCTGCTCGAGCTGCACGACCGCCTCGTCGCTCAGCTCGACGAGGCGGGGCGTGTTGCGTGGGCCGAGGATGCCTGCGAGGAGCTGCGCACGCGGCCTGTCAGCGGTTCGTCCCCCGATGATGCGTGGCTGCGATTGAAGGACGCGCGCTCGCTTCGCCCGAACGCTCGCACCGTCGCACAGTCGGTCGCGGCATGGCGTGAGCGGCGGGCGATGCGGACCGACGTGCCCGTTCGCCAGGTCTTCCCGGACCTCGGCGTGCTCGGGGTGTCGCAGCGTGCACCGACGACGCTCAAGGAGCTGTCGCAGGCACGCGGCGTCGACGAGCGTCATTCACGCGGAGGCATGGGCGAGGAGATCCTGGAGGCGGTGCGCCAGGCGGCGGGTCGGCCGGCGCCCGCCAGCCCACCGTCGGCCGACGACCTCGACCGGAACCTTCGGCCCGCCGTCACACTCGTCTCGGCGTGGGTGGCCCAGCTGGCGCGCGACGAACGACTCGACACGGCGTTGCTCGCCACGCGCTCGGACATCGTCGCGTTCCTGCGCGGCGACGACGATGCACGCCTCGCGTCGGGCTGGCGGGCGGAGTTGCTGGGTGAGGGCATCCGGCGCCTCGTCGGTGGCGAGGCGGGGCTCACGTTCGACGGCGAGGGCCGCCTGCGGCTGATTTCCGTCTCCGATTGATCCCTGCGCACGGTTGATTCGGCGCAGTCCGCATCATCGCCGCTGGTCGCCGGTACAATCGGATCCCAATGTCAGCTGTCTAGCCTGTGGGAGCCCTGTCGTGAAGAAGGGTCGTCATCGCCGTTTCGAAGAGGCGAGAAAACTGAAGCAGTCCGGTCCCGGAGCGTTCGATCTCGGGTTCGGTGACCGCTCCGGTGCATCCGAGTCCGGATCGTCGGGGGACGACGACGACGACGAGTACGCGGCTCTCGCAGAGAAGTACGGCGTCACGTTCGACGACGACGACGACTCGACCGACGACTGAAACACACGCCTGACCGGCGCCATCTCACTGCCGCGGGCGCACCGCAGGGTGGGGGAGCGGCGTCCAGCCCGCACGCTCCAGCAGGTCGGCCATCCGTTGGTAGATGTGCTCCCCGACGAGCTCGACGAGGTCATCTCGCGCCGACACGTACAGAGGTTCGGCTCCGACGAATGCGTCCGGCTCCTCGGTGCACCACCATCCGAACTCGCTGCCTCCTTCACCCCAGTCGCGCCGTTTCCACTCGCGCACTCTCGAGGTCACGTGTCCCGACTCGTCCGTGGAGTGTTCGAGGCGGATCGGGACCTGCCAGCACACCTGGGGCTTCCAGTCCAGGGGCCGCTCACCCGCCTCGAGGGCACCGATGTGCAGCGCACAGCCCGTGCCGCCCTCGAACCCGACCCGGTTCAGGAAGATGCACGCATCGTCGACGAGCCGAGTGACCGTGATCGGGTTCCCGGCGTCGTCGGGGTCGCCGTCGGCGAGGAACCCCTTCTTGCCCGTTCCCTTCTTGTGGAACTGCCACTGATCGGGCGTGAGCCGTGCGGCATGTCGCTCGAGGTTCGCGACATCGTCGGCGTCGACGAAGTGGGCGCCGAAGCTGCAGCAGCCGAGCTGCAACTCGGGTGCCGGTTCGTCGAGGATGCCCTTGCACCCGCATCCGTAGATACAGGTGTAGTTCGAGCGCAGGTACGTGGCATCGAACACCCAGGTGCGGTGCTCGTCGGGGTCCTCGAAGCTGATCCACTCGTGCAGGTCATCGGGAGGGTCGGGGACGGTGGTTCGGCGCGCACTGCTCACTCCGTCGCACGCTACCTGCGTCGATAGGCTCGTCCGGAATGACTGTGCCGATGACCGCCGACCAACTGCGCGACTCGTTCCGCGACTTCTTCGCGGCGAAGGATCACACCGTCGTGCCGTCGGCGAGCCTGATCCCGCACGACCCGACGGTGTTGTTCAACGTCGCCGGGATGTTGCCGTTCAAGCCGTACTTCGTCGGCGACGAGCAGCCGCCGTACCTTCGCGCGGTCAGCTCGCAGAAGTGCGCCCGCGCCGGCGGCAAGCACAACGACCTCGACGACGTCGGCCGCACCAAGCGTCACCTCGTGTTCTTCGAGATGCTCGGAAACTTCAGCTTCGGTGACTACTTCAAGGAATCGGCGATCCCCTGGGCATGGGACCTCGTCACCGGCGATCCCGCGTCCGGCGGCTGGGGATTCGACGGCGACCGCCTGTGGATCACGGTGCACGACTCCGACGACGAGGCGGAGGCGATCTGGCACGAAATGGTCGGTGTCCCGATGGACCGCATCCAGCGGCTCGGCGACAAGGACAACTTCTGGCAGGCGGGAGACACGGGTCCGTGCGGTCCGTGCAGCGAGATCCACATCGATCGCGGTCCGGCCTTCGGCCCCGACGGTGGCCCGCTCGGCGACCCGGCCGGCGATCGATTCATGGAGTTCTGGAACCTGGTGTTCATGCAGTTCGACCAGGCACCCGACGGAAGTCGTACCCCCTTGCCGAGGCCGTCGATCGACACCGGTGCGGGCCTCGAACGAATTCTCGCGCTCGTCCAGGATGTCGATTCGGTCTGGGAGACAGATCTGATGTTGCCGATGATCGAGGAGGCCTGCTCGATCACGGGCAAGTCCTACCGCGTCGGCGACTACGACGATCGCAACAGCTTTGCCATGCGGGTGCTGGCCGAGCACGCCCGGTCCGGAGCGATGCTGATCAACGATGGGGTCTTCCCGTCGAACGAGGCCCGCGGCTACGTGCTGCGGCGCATCATCCGTCGCGGGGTTCGCTACGCCTATCTGCTCGGCACCGAGTCGCTCGTGATGCCGCGTCTCACCGAGGTCGCGATCGACGTGATGGGCGCGGCCTACCCCGACCTCGTGAAGAACCGTGACTTCGTGATCAGCGTGATGACCAAGGAGGAAGAGCGCTTCCGCCAGACCCTGAAGCACGGGCTCGGCATCCTCGACGCCGAACTCGCTGATGACACCACCGAATTGTCGGGTGCCACGGCGTTCCTGCTGCACGACACGTACGGCTTTCCGCTCGAGCTCACGCAGGAGATCACCGGTGAACGCGACGTGGACGTCGACCTCGACGAGTTCGCCGCCGAGATGGCACAGCAGCGCGAACGTGCGAAGGCAGCGCAGAAGGGCGCCGGCGACGGCGAGAATCTCGATGCGTACCGCGACGTGGTCGAACAGTTCGGCGTCACGGAGTTCTTGGGCTACACCGACGACACCACCGAGGGCCGCGTGCTCGCGGTGATCGACGTGGCCGATCCCGATGGAGCCGGCCTCGTCGACATCTTCCTCGACCGCACGCCGTTCTATGCCGAAGCGGGCGGACAGGTCGGCGACACGGGCTCCATCCGGACCGATACCGGTGTGGCCGAAGTGATCGACACCACCTTCGCGCTTCCGAATCTGCGGCGTCACCGCGCTCGACTCGAGTCGGGCTCGGTGTCGCCCGGTCAGTCCGCGACAGCTGCCGTCGATGCCGGCCGGCGTGCTGCGATCCGTCGCAACCACACGGCCACCCATCTCCTGCACCACGCGCTGCGGCAGGTGCTCGGCGATCACGTCAAGCAGGCCGGTTCGATGGTCGGGCCCGATCGGCTCCGCTTCGACTTCTCCCACTACGAGGCCGTCAGCGATGAACAGATCGCCGACATCGAACGACGGGTGAACGACGAGACCCTCTCCAACACGGCCACCCGCATCTTCGAGACCACCAAGGACGAGGCAGAAGCCCTTGGCGCCATCGCGTTCTTCGGTGACAAGTACGGCGACATGGTGCGCGTGCTCGAGGCGGGACCGTCGATCGAACTCTGCGGTGGTACCCACGTGCGGGCGACGGGTGACATCGGCACGGTCAAGGTGGTCAGCGAGTCATCGATCGGCTCGAATCTCCGCCGGATCGAGGCCGTCACCGGAGCCGCCAGCGTCGCGCTGCTCCAGCACGACGAGCGCCTGATCGCCGATGCGGCGAAGCTGCTCGGCTCGCAGGGTGATGACCTGCTGGTCGGCGTGCAGCGCAAGCTCGACGAACACAAGGCGCTCCAGGAAGAGATCAAGTCCCTACGGGCGCAGCTCGCGATGGGGAGGGCGACCGAACTCGCGGCGCTCGCTCACGACGGCGTGGTGGTGACTCAGGTCGACGGCCTCGACCCGGGGGAGTTGCGCGACCTGGCCGTGGCCGTTCGGCAACAGCCGGGGATGCGCGTCGCGGTACTGATCGGTGTCACGCCGAGTGGCGGCGTCGGCCTCGTGGCTGCCGTCGAGCCGGGCAGCGGCCAGCCTGCTTCGGTGCTGCTCAAAGACGCTGCCAAGGCGGTCGGTGGCGGAGGCGGCGGCAAGGGCGACATCGCAACCGCCGGCGGCAAGGACCCGAGTGGCGTCGGCGAGGCGCTGCAGCTCGCCGCTCGGGCGGTCGCGGAGTTCGTCGCCACGACGACGTGACGACTCGACCGACGCCACCGACGCCACCGAAGCCGCCAGGTATCAGGGCGTTGGGGATCGACCTGGGCTCGAAGCGCATCGGGATCTCGGTGAGCGACCTGTCGGGGTCGGTCGCCTCGCCACTCACGACGGTGCACCGATCGTCGTCTCGCCGGCACGATCACGCGGCGATCGCATCCCTCGTCCGTGAGGAGGAAGCCGAGGTGGTCGTGGTCGGTCTTCCTCTGTCGCTGGACGGATCGACCGGAACTGCAGCCAAGGCCGCCATGACGGAGGCGAATCAGCTGGGTAGCGTGGTCGGCGTGCCGGTGGAGATGTACGACGAGCGGTTCACGACCGTGACCGCCGAGCGCGGCATGCTCGAGGCGGGGCTCGATGCGCGTGCCCGCCGCAAGGTGGTCGACAAGGTGGCGGCGGCGGTCATGTTGCAGGCGTGGCTCGACCATCGCAGCAACACCTGGAACCATGAGACGGGAGGCCGTCGGTGACGCAGCTCGACCCGCTCCTGCCCGAGGCACAGGTCGATCCCGACGCACGCCCTGCGCTCGACTGGCCGACCGATCCGTGGGACGCCACCGACCAGACCGGCCAGGTCGAACGCCTCCGCCGGGAGACCCGTCCGATCAAGTGGGTCGTGTGGACGTCGATGGTGATCGCCATCGTCGCGATCCTCGTCGCCGGAGCGGTCGGCTGGTGGTACCTCGGCAAGATCAACCCCGAGGGAGCCCCCGGCGATGTCGTCAGCTTCACGGTCGCCGAGGACGATGACCTCGAGTCGTTGACCGAGCGCCTCGTCGAAGAAGGGCTCGTCTCCGATGCCGGTGTGTTCGAGTGGTACGTCGAGCGTGAGGGCGGACTCGAGATCACGCCCGGGTACTTCGAGCTGCGACCCAACGACCACATGGGCAACGTGCTCGGACGGTTGCGCACGCCGCCGGGTCAGACCTACACGAGGGTGACGTTCCCGGAGGGTTTCACGCTCGAGCGGATGGCGGACCGGCTCGACTCGTCCGTCGAGCGTCTCGGCGCCGACGAGTTCCTCGCCGTTGCCGCGGAGGGTTCGCTGAGGTCGAGTTTCCAGCCGATCGGCAGCACGTCGCTCGAGGGAATGCTCTTTCCCGACACGTACCAGGTGTCCAACGCCGAGAGCGAGGGCCAGGTCATCGAGCGCATGATCGCCCTGATGGAACGGGTTGCCGACCAGGAGGACATCGTCAACCGGTCGCAGGCTCTCGGCATCACCCCCTACGAGGCGTTGATCATCGCGTCGATGATCGAACGCGAGGCCAAGGTGCCGGAGGATCGGGCGAAGATCTCGCGCGTGATCCACAACCGGATGAACCTCACCGAGTTCAACCCCACCCAGCCGTTCCCGTTGGCCATCGACGCCACGGTGCTGTACGGCGCGGCGCAGGCGGGCCTCGACCCCGAGCTGCCGTTCCGTGAACTCCGCCAGATCGACGGGCCGTACAACACCTATCTGCGACCCGGGCTGCCACCGACACCGATCGCCAACCCCGGCCGCGCGTCGATCCAGGCCGCACTCAACCCGTCGCCCGACCCGTCTGTCGGCGATCCGATCTGTGCCGGTATCGACCCGACGATCGCAACGTGCAGGTACCTCTACTACGTGCTCGCCGACGAGGACGGCCGTCACGTGTTCGCAGCCACGGGTGAGCAGCACGAGGCGAACGTCCAGGCGGCCCGCATCGCGGGCCTGTTGTGACGGGTCGACTCGCCGCGCTGATCGGCTCACCGGTTGCGCACAGCCTGTCGCCGGTGATTCACCGCGCGGCGTTCGATGCGGCCGACGTCGACTGGTCCTATGTGGCCTTCGACGTGGCCGAAGGCCGGGCCGGCGACGCTCTGGCGGCGATGCGCGTTCTCGGGATTGCCGGGCTGTCGGTGACCATGCCGCACAAACGGGCGGTCGCAGAGGCTGTCGACCGGCTCGAACCCGCGGCGCGGGCGTTGCAGTCGGCCAACACGGTCAGCTGGGACGGGAACGAACTCGTCGGATCGAGCACCGACGGTGCTGGATTCGTCGCATCGCTCGCCGACGAGGGTGTCGACGTCGCCGGTTGCCGGGTGGCCGTGATCGGGGCGGGTGGTGCCGCTCGGTCGGTGATCGACGCGCTCGGACGTGCCGGCGCCATCGACATCACCGTGCTCAACCGCACTCGTGACACCGCCGAGCTCGCAGCGACCCTGGCCGCCGCGGCGTCGGTCGGGATCGTGAGCGACGTCGCCAGAGCCGACATCGTCGTCAACGCCACGAGCGTCGGAATGGGGGTCTCGCCGTCGGCGGCAACGGTCGAGGACATGCCGTGTGACCCCGGATTGTTGCGTCCCGACCACGTCGTGGTCGACCTCGTCTACCATCCGCTGCGCACCACGTGGTTGCAGGCCGCCGACGACCTCGGCGCCACCACGATCGACGGTCTCGGCATGCTCGTCCAGCAGGCGGTGCTCCAGCAGGAGCGCTGGCTCGGGCATCGCCCCGACCCCGACGTGATGCGAGCCGCGGCTGAGGCCGAACTCGTCAGCCGCTGAGAGCGTCACGCCGTCGCGGCGGTCGGCGTCTCGCCACCAGGACGTCCCGGGTGATCGTGCGGTCGACCCGGTGTTCGAACCCCGCAGTGGGAACCTCGGTGAGTCCGGCAGCATCGAGCAGGTCGACCATGTCTCGTCGGCCCAGGCTCTTGACGTTCCACGACAGCGTCACCGACCCGCCGGTTCGAAGCTGCGACGGCCACCGACTCGACACGTTCGCCACGAGTTCGCCGATCGTCGTCGGCGAATGCTCGCCGCTGGTGCGGGGCTGGTGCTGAATACCGTACGGCAGGTCGCTCACGATCATCGAGTGTCGTCCTGTCGGTGCCGACCCGCTGTCGGCGGGAGCGTGAAGCGTCCGGATGTCGGGCGCTGTCTTGCGGTCGAGGGACGCGCGATCGGTCGCCACCGTGAAGTCGAAGTGCCTGCTCTCGCTGTCGTGCTTCCTGTACCGCTGGAGCTTGTGCGGGTATCGGTGGCTCTGCGCCCACTGCTGCAGGAACGTCGCGTGGTCGTCGAGGGCCCTCCGGTCGACATCGAGGCCCGTCGAGCGGATGCCGTACAGCAGGGCCCAGTTCAACGTGGTGCCACGTCCGCACATCGGATCGAGCAGGGAGCGGTGGTCGGGTGCCTTCGACGAGTCGCTCGCGAGTGCCAGGTTGAGCATCAGACGCGTGAGTCGCTCGCTCGTCTTGCCCTTGTACCGCTGGATCGTGACCAGCTCCGTGCCGAAGTCGAGTTCGTCCTCGAGCGGCAGGGGCTCGAGTGTGGTCGGGGAGTGTTCGACGAACACGGCGGCGGTTGCCGAGAGCACGGCGAGGTGTTCGACGAGCGCCATTCGGTCGCCGGGGTACTCGAAGCGCAGGTAGGAGGTGCGGCCTTCGTCGACGGATGCGATCTCCGTAGCGGGTGCGCCCAGGCGATTCGTGAGGATCACGTCGAGCTCTGCGGCCGCGATCGACCGGAGCGACGCCGCAAAGACCCGGTTGAGGTCGGTCTCGAGGTAGAGCCGGTACGCGGTCACCGTCGACATGATCTCACCTGACAGGCGTCGCCGGTAGCCTCGACCCGATGTTGCGGTACCTCACGGCTGGTGAATCACACGGGCAGGGGCTGGTCGTGGTGATCGAAGGGCTGCCGGCCGGGCTGGAGATCACCGTCGAGCAGATCCAGGGCGAGATGGCGCGCCGGCGGCTCGGTTACGGCCGAGGCCCCCGGCAGCGCTTCGAGGTCGACGAGCTCACGTTGATCAGCGGTGTGCGGCACGGTCGGACCCTCGGCTCGCCGCTCGCCATCGAGATCAAGAACACCGAGTGGTTCCGCAGCGACAAGTGGCACGAGGAGATGGATCCCGCCCCTGGTGCCACCAAACAGCCGCTCACCCAGGTACGACCCGGACATGCCGACCTCGCAGGGATGCAGAAGTACGGGTTCACCGACGCCCGCGACGTGCTCGAACGGGCAAGCGCACGTGAGACCGCAGCGCGAGTGGCGGCCGGCGCCGTCGCGAAGGCCCTGTTGCGGCCTCTCGGCGTCGAGATCCTGTCGCACGTGATCCAGATGGGTGCGGCGCGGGTCCCGGACGGCGCGCCGCGCCCGTTGCCCGATCAGCTCGGCCGGGTCGATGACAACCAGGTGCGCTGTTTCGATCTCGATTCGAGCGAGGCGATGGTCGCCGAGATCAAGGCAGCGGCGAAGGACGGTGACTCGTTGGGCGGTGTGGTCGAGGTGCTCGGCTTCGGCGTGCCGGTCGGGCTCGGCAGCCACGTGCACTGGGACCGCAAGCTCGACGGCATGCTCGCGCAGGCCGTCATGAGCATTCAGGCGGTCAAGGGCGTCGAGATCGGTGACGGTTTCGAGGTGGCCGGGCGCAGGGGAAGCGCTGCTCATGACCCCATCTCGTGGGATGCCGATTCCGGTGAGTACCGGCGCGGCAGCACGCTCGCGGGCGGCACCGAAGGGGGTATCTCCACCGGTGAACTCCTGGTCGTGCGCGCCGCGATGAAACCGCTGGCCACCCTCAACAAGCCCACCTTGGAGACGGTCGACACGGCAACCAAGGAGTCCGGGGTGTCGTTCAAGGAGCGAACGGATGTCACTGCCGTCCCCGCGATGGGTGTGGTCGCCGAGACCATGGTCGCGCTCGTGCTCGCCGGCGAGGCGCAACGCAAGTTCGGCGGCGACTCGGTCGAGGAGT